>ERZ1034753.503-NODE-503-length-14026-cov-3.185885_pt1 | contig 14026 bp, 8 predicted proteins | sample MGYA00520702_ERZ1034753 | MGnify/ENA primary metagenome ERZ1034753 (study PRJEB33766, sample SAMN09781700) | gut metagenome | biome: gut microbiome | host: Homo sapiens | place: Madagascar | study: EMG produced TPA metagenomics assembly of the PRJNA485056 data set...
GTTTTATATTGCTTGTGTCGGGCATATGCTGCGGTGGCAGTATTGGTTTGATAAATGTTGAAAGTGTTTCCGTGTTGCTCTGGCTTGCGTTCGTATCAGCGGCGGCATTTTCGCTGTGGACAGCACTTCTCAAATTTCATGATGCAAGCAGAATTTCTGTTTTCAATCTGCTTGTTCCCGTGTTCGGAACAGTTTTGTCGGGACTTATGCTCGGTGAAAATGTTTTCAGAATCGAAACTCTCATCTCGCTTATTCTGATTTCACTCGGAATTGCGTTTGTAAATATGAATCTAAAAAAATCGGGAGGTAAAATATGAATCCTGATATAAAAGGTATTATTTCCGACATGGACGGTGTCATTCTTGACACAGAAAAGCTGTATGTCCGTTTTTGGTGTGAGGCGGCAAATTTTTACGGCTATCCTATGGAAACGCACCACGCACTCAGTATTCGTTCAATGGCTCGCCCGTTTGCAATTGCAAAATTAAAGGGCTTTTTCGGAGAGAATTTTGACTACCGCAAGGTTCACGATAAAAGAATTGAGCTTATGGATAAGTTCATCTCGGAAAACGGCATTGAATCAAAGCCCGGTGCCGCTGAATTTCTCGGCTTTTTAAAGCAGAACGGCTACAGGGTTGCCCTTGCAACCGCAACCGCTCCGGAGAGAACGAAAAAATATCTTTCGGCTCTCGGTCTTTACGATTATTTTGACGAAATAGTTTGTGCGTCAATGGTTGCAAAAGGAAAGCCCGAACCCGACATTTATCTTTATGCCGCAGAAAAACTCGGACTTGCTCCCGAAAACTGCATTGCACTTGAGGACTCGCTCAACGGCATAAAGTCGGCAAGCTCGGCAGGGTGTAAAACGGTTATGGTTCCCGACCTTGACCGTCCGAGTGCAGAGGCAATTCCCTTTCTTTACGGAGTTGCAGATAACCTTATTGATGTAAAACGATTTTTGTAAAAAACATTAACGGACATAAAGCAGGCTTTGCTTTTGTATATTAAACAGGGTAGGTTTATACTAAAACAAGGAGGCGTACAATATGTGGGATGCGATTTCAGCTGTGATGAATGGCTTCAATGACTTCCTGTGGGGTTGGTTTATGATTATCCTTCTTCTCGGAACTCACATTTTCCTCACAATTCGCACAAAATTTGTACAGAGAAAAACTTTTAAGGCAATCAAACTTTCGGTGACAAAGGATCCCGATTCAGACGGTGATATCAGCCCGTTTCAGGCTCTTGCAACAGCGCTTGCCTCAACAATCGGCACGGGTAATATCATAGGCGTAGGTACTGCAATTGCACTCGGAGGCCCCGGTGCGGTTTTCTGGTGCTGGCTCACCGGTGTTTTCGGTATCGCAACGAAGTATTCCGAGTCACTCATCGGTGTAAAGTATCGTGTAAAGACCTCTGACGGCAGAATGCTCGGCGGTGCTATGTATGCCCTTGAAAGAGGATTTAAGTTTAAAACTCTCGGCAAAATCCTCGCCGTTCTTTTTGCACTTTTTGCATTGCTTGCATCCTTCGGCATCGGTTCGGGTGTTCAGGTTAATGCAATTTCAAACATTATGAACAACACCTTTGACCTTGGTACTGTGAATCTTTTCGGTCAGGACGCTTCGGTTATTTCGATTATTGTAGGTGTTCTTGTTGCCGCAATTACAGCCGTTGTAATTTTCGGAGGTATCAAGTCAATCTCAAGAGTTTGCGAACTCCTTGTACCGTTTATGGCTGTTTTCTATGTTCTCGGCTGTCTTATTATCCTCGGCATGAACTTTGATGTTCTCGGTAAGACATTTGAAATGATTTTTCAGGACGCATTTTCTCTCAAGTCCGTTGCAGGCGGTTTCCTCGGTTCAAGCCTTATGCTTGCCGCTCGTTACGGTATTGCAAGAGGCCTTTTCAGTAACGAATCCGGTATGGGTTCTGCTCCGATAGTTGCCTCTGCCGCTCAGACAAGAAACCCTGTTCGTCAGGCTATGATTTCTTCAACGGGTACTTTTTGGGACACGGTTGTTGTTTGTCTTATGACAGGTCTTGTGCTTGTAAGCTCAATTATCAAAAATCCTGCAATTGATGTTTCCGACGGCGGTGACCTTACATACAAAGCCTTCCAGCAGATTCCCGTAGTCGGCACACCGATTCTTGTTATCGGTATTGCCGCTTTTGCATATTCAACAATCCTCGGCTGGTCATACTACGGTGAACGCTGTGTTGAATATCTTTTCGGCAGAGGCGGTATGATTCCTTACAAGCTGATTTTTGTATTTATTCTTCTCATAGGTCCTGTTATCAAGCTCGACCTTGTTTGGACAATGGCTGACATCTTCAATGCACTTATGTCAATTCCCAACCTTATTGCCGTAGTTGTGCTTTCGCCTGTTGTTGTAAAAGAAACGAACTATTACCTTTACGGCAACAGACTGGATGAATACGATAAAACCAAACTTCCTGTAGTAAATAAATAATCACATAAAGCCTGCACTATGCCCATGTGCAGGCCTGAATTTTAAGAGGGAACATTATGGAGAAATCAAGAATTGAAAAGCAATTTGATTTTATAAAGGAAATTGATAAGGAAAAATTCATCATCCGTCAAACCTACCTTTCCGACGCTCGAAAAAAGGAAAACGATGCCGAACACGCATGGCATATGGCGATAATGACCGTTATGCTTTCCGAATATGCAAATTCGGAAATTGATGTGCTTAAAACAATGACAATGCTCCTGATTCACGATATTGTCGAGATTGACGCAGGCGATACATATGCCTATGATGAGGAAGCTAAGAAAACTCAGGCAGAGCGTGAAATGAAAGCCGCAAAAAGAATTTTCGGACTTCTTCCGGAAGATCAGGGCGAAAAGATGATGAATCTGTGGCTTGAATTTGAAAGCGGTGAAACAGCCGAAGCAAAGTTTGCACACACAATGGACAACATTCAGCCTGCCATGCTCAATGATGCAACCGACGGCAAGGCGTGGGTAGAGCATATTGTTCACCTGCACAGTATTCTTAACCGCAACAAAAACACTGCCGACGGCTCAAAAAAACTGTGGGAATATTCAAGGGATAACTTTATTATGCCCAATGTTGAAAAGGGCAGAATAATCAACGATTGAGCCGCAATAAATGATTTTGGCAATATAGGTTCTCTACTTGATTTTGAACAGCCGATGTGCTAAAATTAAGATTAACGATACAGAAATTTTTACTGTGTTTTATTATGGAACAATTGAAGGGCTTTATGTGAATTTTGTTCCGATTTGATAATTATGGAAAGGGTGTTTACAATGAAAAGTTCAGTTATAAAGGACGGCGTAAGTACCGCACCTCAGCGTTCGCTTTTGAATGCTCTCGGTCTTACCGAAGAAGAAATTAAGAAACCTTTTATCGGTATTGTAAGTTCCAAGAACGATATCGTTCCGGGACATATGAATATAGATAAGATTGTTGACGCCGTTAAGCAGGGCGTTGCTCTTGCAGGCGGTGTTCCGATTGTATTCCCTGCTATCGCTGTTTGTGACGGTATTGCTATGGGACATGAGGGAATGAAGTATTCTCTCGTAACCCGTGAGCTTATTGCAGACTCTACAGAGGCTATGGCAAAGGCTCATGCGTTTGACGCACTTGTAATGGTTCCTAACTGCGACAAGAATGTTCCGGGTATGCTTATGGCTGCCGCAAGAATCAATGTTCCGACAGTTTTCGTAAGCGGCGGTCCTATGCTTGCAGGTCATGTTAAGGGCAAAAAGACAAGTCTTTCGAGTATGTTTGAGGCAGTCGGCGCTTACACGGCAAACAAGATTACTGCCGAAGAGCTTGCCGAGTTTGAAAACAAGGCTTGTCCGTCATGCGGTTCATGTTCGGGTATGTACACCGCCAACAGTATGAACTGTCTTACCGAGGCAATCGGTATGGGACTTCAGGGTAACGGTACAATTCCTGCTGTTTACTCAGACAGAATCAAGCTTGCAAAGCACGCCGGCATGAAGGTTATGGAACTTCTTGAAAAGGATATCCGTCCTCGTGACATTCTCACGGAAAAGGCATTTATGAATGCTCTTACTGTTGATATGGCTCTCGGCTGTTCAACAAATACAATGCTCCACCTTCCTGCAATCGCAAAAGAGGCAGGTGTTAAGCTTAACCTTGACATTGCCAATGAAATCAGCAAAAAGACTCCTAACCTTTGTCACCTTGCTCCTGCAGGTCACACATATATGGAGGATCTCAACGAGGCAGGCGGTGTTTATGCCGTAATGAACGAGCTTACAAAGGTTGGACTTCTTGACACAGACCTTATCACGGCAACAGGCAAGACTGTAGGCGAGAACATTAAGGGTTGTGAAATCAAGGATACGGACATCATTCGCCCTGTTACAAATCCATACAGCAAGACAGGCGGTATTGCTGTTCTCAAGGGTAACCTTGCTCCTGACGGTTCTGTTGTTAAGAGAAGTGCCGTTGCAGAGGAAATGATGCACCACAAGGGTGCGGCAAGAGTGTTTGACTGCGAAGAGGACGCTCTCAGTGCAATTTATGACGGCAAAATCAATCCCGGTGAGGTTGTTGTTATCAGATACGAAGGTCCTAAGGGCGGTCCGGGCATGAGAGAAATGCTCAACCCGACTTCCGCTATTATGGGCAGCGGTCTCGGCAACTGTGTTGCTCTTATCACAGACGGTCGTTTCTCAGGCGCAACAAGAGGTGCGGCTATCGGTCATGTATCTCCTGAGGCAGCAGTCGGCGGTCCGATCGCACTTGTTAAAGAGGGCGATATGATTGAAATCGACATTCCCGCAAACACAATCAACCTCCTCGTTTCTGACGAAGAGCTTGCAAAGCGTAAAGCAGAATGGAAGCCCCGTCAGCCCAAGATTACAACAGGCTACCTTGCTCGTTATGCAAAGCTTGTTACATCAGGCGCACAGGGTGCGGTTCTCGAATAATCAAGTTTTCAAGGCTCTCGTTTTGAGAGCCTTTCCTTTTGTCGAAAATTGTTTTTTCAGAAAGCCCAATCGTTAAAATGCACAATTGACCTTGCAAAAATCTGTATATTTTTCAGCTTAACATAAAATAAAAAAGCAAGTTGCACAATTCACCCCTTGTCCATTTGGGCAAAGGGTGAATTTTTTTATTTTGCCATAATTCGGTTGTTTATTTTATACAAATATGCTATAATAATTCCGTATTAATTGACACTATTGTTTAATTTTGTCGAAATAAGCTTGATTAAAATAGAAATTTTACGAAAGGGGATTTCACTTTTGAAACAATACGATGCTAAAAAAATTCTTAATATTGCCCTCGCAGGACACAGCGGCAGCGGCAAAACCTCGGTTGCGGAGTCAATACTCTATCTCTCGAAGATGAGCGAAAGACTCGGTAAGGTTGCAGACGGCAACACAGTCCTTGATTTTGACAGCGAGGAGATTAAAAGACAGACTTCAATTATGACGGCGGTTGCACCGATTGAATGGAAAAATACAAAAATCAACCTAATCGACACCCCCGGTCTTTTTGATTTTGCAGGCGGTGTTGCAGAGGGCATGAGAGCGGCTGACACAGCGCTCATCGTTGTTTCTGGCAAGGACGGTGTCTGTGTAGGTACCGAAAAAGCAGTTGAGGCGGCAACAAAGGCAGGGCTTACAAAGGTGTTCTTTGTAAACGGTCTTTGCGACGAAAGTGCCCGTTTCTATCGTGTATTCGAGAGCTTGAAGGCTACATTCGGTCCGTCTGTTTGTCCTGTTGTTGTTCCGTACATTGTTGACGGTCAGGCAAACACTTATGTTAATTTGTTTGATTACAAGGCTTATGAGTACGGCACAGACGGCAGTGTAAAACAGACTGCGCTTCCTGATATGGGCGACAGGCTTGAGGGCTTGCGTGAGGCTATCAAGGAGGCTGTTGCCGAAACAAGCGAGGAGCTTCTTGACAAGTTTATTATGGGTGAGGAGTTTACTCCCGAAGAAATCATTCTCGGTGTAACTCAGGGTGTTAAGGACGGCACAATCTGCCCCGTATTCTGCGGTGACGCTCATAATACATTCGCAATTGATCAGCTTTTAAACAGCCTTACATGGCTTGCTCCGTCAGCGGCTGACAAGAGCGGTGAAATCGGTGTTGACCTTGACGGTGAACCCGTTGATGTTTCGGTTAATGACGGCGGTGCGGCTGCCGCAATCGTATTCAAGACGGTTGCAGACCCGTTCATCGGCAGACTTTCATATGTAAAGGTTGTTTCGGGCAAGGTAAGCTCGGACGCTCCTCTCATCAATATGCGTACAGGCGCACAGGAGAGAATTACAAAGGTGCTTTCCGTAAGCGGTAAAAAGCAGTCGGATGTTCCGTACATCGGTGCAGGCGACATCGGCGCAATCCCGAAGCTTGCATCAACAAAGACAGGCGACACACTCTGTTCGCCTCTCAGAAAGGTTGTTCTTGACGGAATCGACTATCCGTCATCATCATATACAATGGCTGTGTATCCCGCAAAGAAGGGTGACGAGGATAAGGTTGCTCAGGGCATTGCAAAGCTTGCAGACGAAGATCCGACAATCAAGCTCGTTTCAAACCACGAAACCCATGAAATGTTAATTTCGGGACTCGGCGAACAGCATCTTGATGTTGTAATTTCAAGACTTAAAACAAAATATAATGTTGACGCAGTCCTCAAAAATCCGAAGATTGCATACAGAGAAACTATCCGTAAAAAGGTTTCCGCACAGGGCAGATATAAAAAGCAGTCGGGCGGTCACGGTCAGTTCGGTGATGTGTGGATTGAATTTGAGCCGTGTGATTCGGACGGTCTTGTATTTGCCGAAAGAGTTGTCGGCGGTGCAGTTCCGAAAAATTTCTTCCCTGCTGTTGAAAAGGGACTTCAGGATTCAATCAAGAAGGGTGTTCTTGCAGGCTATCCGATGGTAGGCATCAAGGCTACTCTCTATGACGGTTCATATCATCCCGTTGATTCCTCCGAGATGTCATTCAAGACAGCGGCTTCTCTGGCTTATAAGAACGGTATTCCGAATGCCTCTCCGACGCTTCTTGAGCCAATCGGAAGCCTTAAAGCCAATGTTCCCGATGCAAATATGGGCGATGTAATGGGCGAGGTCAACAAGCGCAGAGGTCGTGTACTCGGTATGCAGCCGGGTGAGAACGGAACGCAGATTGTTGAGGCGGAAGTTCCTATGGCAGAAATGGATGACTTTGCAACCTACATTCGCCAGGTAACACAAGGCAGAGGATCATTTGAATTTGCGTTTGTCCGCTATGAGGACACTCCTGCAAATGTTGCTCAAAAAATTATTGAGAAAGCCAAGGCCGACTCTCAGGAATAATTAATAAGCTGATTAAGGCACCGATTTTTCGGTGCCTTTTGCTTTTCTTGCGTAAATATCATTATTGTGATACAATTAGGCTATACTTATGTGAATGGTGGGGACGGAAATTTATTGCAAAGGATGATGACAATGAAAAATCTTTTACAAAGAGCGAGAAAAACAATCAAAATCAAAAATATGCTTTTTCTCACAATTGCCGGAATTATCAATGCGTTTGGAATTACAATATTTCTTAATCCCGTGAACCTTTACGACAGCGGAATTTCAGGTACGGCTATGCTTGCCGCACAACTTACACCCGAAAGCCTGTCGCTTTCACTTTTTCTTATAATTTTCAACCTGCCGCTGTTTTTGTTCGGACTTAAAAAGCAGGGAAAGAAGTTTACATTTTACGCAATTTATACGGTTGCAGTTTATTCGTTCGTTTCATGGCTGATAACCGATGTTCTGCCCGTTGATGTCAGTATGGCGTCTCCGCTTGCGGGAACCGATTTGCTCCTTTGTGCCGTGTTCGGCGGTGTGATTTCGGGTATAGGCAGTGGTCTTGCAATCAAATTTGGCGGTGCAATGGACGGCATCGAGGTTATGGCAGTAATCTTTGCGAAGAAAATCGGTGTATCGGTGGGTTCATTCGTTATGGCATACAATATCGTACTTTATGTTGTATGCGGTTTCATTCTGCAAAGCTGGATTCTTCCGCTTTATTCGATTGTTACATATTTTGCCGCACTTAAAACGATTGACTTTATTGTTGAAGGTTTTGACAGGGCAAAGGCGGCAACGATTATTGCGTCTGTAAGCCGTTGCGATGAAATTTGTAACGCACTTTCGGAGGAATTTCAAAGCGGTGTTACCGTAATGCAGGCTCAGGGCGGATATTCAGGCAAGGACAAGGTGATGATTTACTTTGTTGTCAACCGTTTCCAGATTGGCAAGCTGAAGGAGATTGTGCGTGAAATCGACAGGAAAGCGTACATTTCAATTACTGAGGTTGCCGATGTTTTCAGCCGAAATGATTCGCTGTAAATAAATTTTAGTTGGTGTTTTATTTGACAAAATTACTTGTAAAGCTGTTCGTTAAAGACAGCGACAATTGCGATAATCCAAAGGTTAGAACTGCCTATGGCAACCTTTCGGGTGTTTGCGGAATAATTCTTAACCTGTTACTGTTCGGAGGAAAATTGTTTGCCGGAATTGTTTCGGCATCGGTTTCCGTCATTGCCGACGCCCTCAACAACCTTTCGGACGCAGGCAGTTCGGTTGTTACATTCCTCGGATTTAAGCTTGCAAGCCGTCCTGCCGACAGAGAGCATCCGTTCGGTCACGGTCGTTATGAGTATGTGGCAGGCTTGGGAATTTCCGTTGTAATCCTTTTAATGGGTGTTGAGCTTATAAAAAGTTCGATAGAAAAGATAATTACTCCCGAGGATAAAACGGCATTTTCAACGTCGGTCGTAATAATCGGATTGCTTATTTCTGCCTCAACAGGAGTTCAGATTGACGGATGGCTCGGCGTGTGTGTTTCGCTGTTCATACTTTTTACGGGTGTCAGCACATTCAGAGAAAGCCTTTCACCGCTCCTCGGCAAAGCGCCCGACCCTGAATTTGTTGATGAAATCAAGGAAACAGTGTTGAAAAATGATATGATTGTAGGTATCCACGATTTGATTATTCATGATTACGGTCCGGGCAGGTGCTTTGTTTCACTCCACGCAGAGGTACCGTGTGACGAGGATATCCTTGAAGCTCACGACGCAATTGACCTGACCGAAAAACAGCTCGAAAACAGGTACAACTGTTTTGCAACCATACATATGGATCCGATTGCCTCAAACGATGCGTTCACAAATGAACTTAAAATGAAGGTGGAGGAGGGCTTGTGTGAGCTTAATCCGGAGTATTCAATCCACGATTTCAGAATTGTAAAGGGCAGTACGCATACAAATGTTGTCTTTGATATGGTTATTCCGTATGGACTTGACCTTACAGAAAGACAGATTAAACAGAGTGCAATCGAGAAAATCAAGTCAATTGACGAAAAGCTTTATCCGATAATAAATGTTGAAAAATCCCTTTCTGATTAAAAGTTCATAATACAAAACGAGGTCATCGGTTTTTAGCTGATGACCTCGTTTTGTATATATTTTCGGATTTGTTGAAAATTGTGTGTTCGAGTGTAGTAGTCAGTTATACGGTTTATTGTCGAAACGATTTTACAATTGTTTCGATTTGCGGTCAGTGACCGTAGCCGTATTATTGTTTTGCAAACTGACTGTTGTAAAGTTTGTTATAGAATCCGCCTTTGGCGAGCAACTCCTCGTGTGTGCCTTGTTCAATGATGTTGCCGTCCTTCATAACAAGGATAACATCGCTTTCCTTGATTGTTGAAAGTCTGTGGGCAACAACAAAGCTCGTCTTGCCCTTCATCATCTTGGCAAAAGCCTTTTGAACACGGATTTCGGTAAGGGTATCAATTGATGAAGTTGCCTCGTCAAGAATAAGGATTGATGGGTTTGTAAGCATCGCCCTTGCAATACACAAAAGCTGTTTCTGTCCCTGACTGAGATTACCGCCGTCCTCGCTGATTACGGTGTTGTAGCCGTCAGACATACGGCGGATGAATGAGTGCGCATATGCCGCCTTTGCAGCGGCAATAACTTCTTCTTCGGTTGCGTTTTCGTTGCCGTAACGCAGATTTTCCATAATCGTTCCGTTGAACAGCCAGCTGTCCTGAAGAACCATTCCGTAGCATTTTCTGAGGTTGTCACGGGTGATATCCATAATGTCAACACCGTCAATGCTGATTTTGCCGCTGTCCGTGTCATAAAATCTCATAAGAAGATTGATAAATGTTGTCTTGCCGCAACCTGTCGGACCGACAATGGCAATGTGACTGCCGCTCTTGACATCAAGCGAAAAGTTTGTGATGAGCGGTTTTTCCTTTGTGTATGAGAAGTTTACATTCTCAATCTTGACATTGCCTTCGCAATGCTCAAGCTCTTTTGTACTGTTGTCGGGAATTTCGTTATCTGCCTCAAGAACCTCAAAAACTCGTCCTGCCGCCGCAATGCCTGTTTGCAACTGCGTGAGTACGCCTGTAACCTCATTAAACGGCTTTGTGTACTGATTTGCGTAGGTAAGGAAGCATGATAACTGTCCGACCGAAAGTGTGCCTGCAACGGCAAACAGAGCACCCATAATGCCTACTGCGGCATAAACCAATGCGTTTACGAATCTTGTTGACGGGTTGGCAAGTGCGCCTGCAAACTGCGCCTTGAATCCCACTTCAAGAAGTTCATCATTGTACTTTTCAAATTCTTCAAAGGCTCTGTCCTCATATGAAAAAGCCTTTACAATTCTCTGATTGCCGATATGCTCCTCAACATATGACGAGATTTCACCGTTGAGTGCCTGTTGACGGGTAAAGCGGTTGTGTGTCATCTTGCCGATGAATGCCGCAACAAAGAGCGAAAGCGGTGTGAGAACAACAACCACAAGGGCGATTTTCCAGTTGATTGTCAGCATAAATACAAGCGTGCCGACAATGGTAACAATGCCCGAAAAAAGCTGTAGGAACATCTGTGTAAGACCGTCGCCAACTGCGTCAACATCGTTAATTACTCGGCTGATAAGGTCACCGTGAGGTGTTGTGTCAATGTAGGAGAGGGGAACTGTGTTGAATTTTTCAAAAACCTCTCTTCTGAGGTCACGAACAGTGCGGTAGCTGACAATGTTGGTAAAGTAGGTCATAATCCACTGGAAAAGTGCCACACCGCCGATGCCTACACCGATGTACACAAGAATCTGAATAACGCTTGCAAAGTCAACATTGCCCTTGTCAATGATGTTGTCGATTGCGTTACCTGTGAGAACAGGAATATAGAGCGTGAGCGAAACGCTGATGATTGCACTCACAAGAGCTAAAATCAGATAAAACGAATACGGCTTTATTTTTTTGAGTACCTTTTTTACAGAGGAGGATTTTTTTGCTGAATTTTTCATCTTTTGGCCTCCTCTTCATTAAGCTGTGAAAGACAGATTTCACGGTAGGTTTCGCAGCTTTCAAACAGTTCATCGTGCGGACCTTTGCCTACAAGTCTGCCGTCATCAAGCACAAGAATAAGGTCTGCGTTCTTAATTGTTGAGCAACGCTGTGTAACGATTATCACGGTCATATCCTTTGTGTTTTCACGCAAAGCCTTTCTGAGTGCCGCATCTGTTGCAAAGTCAAGAGCCGAAAAGCTGTCGTCAAGAATGAGAAGCTTCGGTGAGCCTGTGAGCGCTCTGGCAATGCAAAGTCGCTGACGCTGACCTCCGCTGAAGTTCTTTCCGCCCTGTTCAACAAAGCTGTCAAGCCCTTTGTTCAGCTTGCTTACAAACTCATATGCCTGTGCAATTTTTAGAGCCTTTATAATATCCTCGTCAGTTGCATTTTCGTTTTGCCATTTCATATTGTCACGGATTGTTCCCTTGAAAAGAATTGACTGCTGAGGAACAATACCAATCTGTGAACGGAGCTGTAAGAACGGATAGTCCTTGACATTTCTGCCGTCAACGCTTACAGTACCCTGTGTTGCATCGTAAAAACGGGGGATAAGGTTGACAAGCGTACTTTTACCGCAACCCGTACCGCCGATAAGACCGACCGTCTGACCACGCTTGATTTTAAAGCTGATGTCCTCAAGCTCATCATCACCCGTGCCGTATGTGAAGTTTACATTGTCAAATTCGATTTTCGGAGTGCTTTCGCTCTCTGAAATTTCAATGTTCTCGGTAGTGCTTTCACACACGCTTGGCTGAGTTTCAAACACTTCGTTAAGTCTTGCCGCACTTGCACTTGCCTTCGTGAAAAGTACAACAAGGTTTGCAACAACAATCATTGCAAGCAAAATCTGCGTCATATAGTTTACAAGGGCGATGATGTCACCCGAAAGCATTCCGTTGCCTGCGTTTACATTCTGAGCGCCAAACCAAATGATGAGAATAATTGCAGCATTGGTGATGATGTATGTGACAGGGCTTAAAAGTGCCGAAAGAATGCTTACTCTGATCGAAGTTTTAGCCAAATCCTCGGTTGAATCGTCAATACGCTTTTTCTCATTTTTCTGCTTTGAAAAGGCTCTGATAACCCTGTTGCCCGAAAGATTTTCACGGCAGATAAGGCTGATTCTGTCAAGCTTTTTCTGCATTTTTTCAAAAATAGGAATACTCTTTGTCATAATGAGGTAAAGAGTAACGGCAATCAATATAGCCGCAATGAAGAAGATAATTGACATTTCAAGGTTGATTGTCATTGCCATAACCATTGAACCGATAACAATAAACGGTGCTCTGGTGAGCAGGCGGATAGCCATTGCAACAGATTGCTGAACCTGATTGGTGTCATATGTGATTCGTGTTATGAGTGACGGAGTGCCAAGCTTGTCCAACTCTGCGTGTGACAGCCTGTTGATGTGCAAAAACAAATCTCGGCGCAATCTTGTTCCCACACCCTGAGATGCCTTTGATGCAAGATACTGACACACGAGCGCACTGCAAAGTCCTACAGTTGCGAGAATAACGAGCAGACCGCCCATTCTCCAGATGTATGCCGTGTTGCCGTTTCGCACACCGTTGTCGATGATTCCTGCCATAACAAGCGGAACGAGCAATTCCAAAATTGCCTCAAACAGCTTGCAAAGCGGACCGATGATACATTCCTTTTTGTAGTATGCAAGATACCTTCGTAGCTTAATCAAATTTTCCCCTTCTCTGCCATAAAATTAACAATACATAAGTAATATTATTTTACACCGATTAACGATATTTTACAACTTAAATTTTGCGTTGCGGGGATTTGCGGCGGTCGCAAGGCTACCCCTACAGTTTTGTGCTAACACAAAAAAGCCACCGATAAAATATCGGTGGCTCTGTATATAATCAGTAAAATAAATTACTTAATAAGGCTTGTGCCGTCCATTTCTTCGGGCTGCTCGAGTCCCATAATTTGGAGCATTGTCGGAGCGATATCGGCAAGTCTGCCGCCCTCACGAAGCTCGCAGTCGTAGTTTACTACGCAGAAAGGAACAGGGTTTGTTGTGTGAGCAGTAAACGGTGAACCGTCCTCTGCGACCATCTTATCAGCATTACCGTGGTCGGCTGTGATAAGAGCAACACCGCCCATTTCTTTGATTGCGTCAACAACCTTGCCAACGCAGGTGTCAACAGCCTCAACAGCCTTTACGGCTGCCTCGAATACGCCTGTGTGACCAACCATATCGCAGTTAGCATAGTTGAGGATAATCATATCGTACTTACCGCTCTTGATTGCCGGAACAAGCTTGTCTGTAACCTCGTAAGCACTCATTTCAGGCTGGAGGTCATATGTTGCAACAGCAGGCGACTTAACAAGGATTCTGTCCTCACCCGGATACTGCTTTTCAACACCGCCGTTGAAGAAGAATGTTACATGAGCATACTTTTCTGTTTCTGCAATTCTGAGCTGCGTCATACCCTTGTCTGATACATACTCGCCGAGTGTGTTCTTGAGAACCTCTGGCTTGAATGCAACTTCAACATTAGGCATTGTTGCATCATACTGAGTCATGCAAACAAAGTTTACGGGGAAGAAACCGTTCTTTCTCTCAAAGCCCTTAAAATCAGGGTCAACAAATGTTCTTGTAATCTCTCTTGCTC
>ERZ1034753.505-NODE-505-length-14007-cov-7.457927_pt1 | contig 14007 bp, 9 predicted proteins | sample MGYA00520702_ERZ1034753 | MGnify/ENA primary metagenome ERZ1034753 (study PRJEB33766, sample SAMN09781700) | gut metagenome | biome: gut microbiome | host: Homo sapiens | place: Madagascar | study: EMG produced TPA metagenomics assembly of the PRJNA485056 data set...
CCTTGTTTTCAACCCGAGCCATCCGTTTCGGCTGGCGCAACCCCTTGGTTACAATTCTCATATTATATACAGCCACATAAACCAGCATCATGAAACCCAGGAAAACAGCCTTCATACTGAACAGTGCTGGCATAAGCGGAGTGGTGAACAGGTATATCAGCAATATCGGTATTATACCCACCGTAATGATGGTGCAAGTCTTGTACAAGGTTTGGCTCAACGCTGTAATAGCCAGGATAAAGACGACAAACAGGTTGCAGATAACACTCAAGTTATCATTAGCCAAACCGAAATTGATACAAAATACGCTATCAAGAGCCAGTTTGGCGAACATCAGAAGATAAAGAGAAGAAATACCTTTCACGAAAGCTATCTTCCGCTTCCAGATAAGGAGCTGCAGGATGCAGAACACGAATGTATGCAAACAGCAAAGGCTTAAACCATAAGACTCTTTCACCAACAGAAAGAGCATAATATGATAAGGTATGATAATCAGCTCGCTTATCGTCAGAAGTAGAAAGGCGATAATGCGTCGGCGGTCTACCACACCACAATATTGAGGGCATAAATGATGCTCTACCCTCACAATCAGGTTTACAATGTCACTCTTCAGTTTCATTTCGTTTTGGTTATTTTCTTAAATCTTACTTATACTTTCGTAAGTCAAAACGGCTCTTTTTCTAGGAAATTGCCATTTCTAGGGAATTATTGATTTCGGCTGCAAAATTACAAATAATATCAGAAAATAGTGTTCAAATATCAGAAAATAGTGCTACTTTAACGATTTTAAGCATAAATCAGCGTACTATTTTGTTAAATATGGGTATTTTTCAGCATTTTTCAGTGCAGAAAAGTTTGGTCGTCTTAAATATTCACTATACTTTTGCAGACGTAATCCAAAAATTTGAGATACAGATGAGCTAAAAAGTAAGTTGAAAGTAAACTGGAAGTAAAAAAGAAACAGTGGAAATCAGACTTCAGGAAACAAGAGTTCTCAGTAGATTCAGGTATTGGTAATCATTTTAAAAGAGTATAAGTAAGTAAAAGGTGATTCTAAATCATTCAATGTATTTTTTAATAAAGAAAAGATTAATTGAGGTATGAAGAAAAGGATTTTAATTGCGTTAGTGGCACTCGGCAGCTTTATCTGTCCTGCTCTAGCGCAGAAAGCAGCGGTAAAGACCAACTTGCTGTATGATGCAACAACAACCATGAACCTGGGTGTTGAATTCGGTCTTTCCCCAAAATGGACACTCGACGTATCCGGAAACTACAATCCTTGGACGTTTTCAAAGAACAAGGAATGGAAACACTGGCTCGTTCAGCCAGAGGCCAGATACTGGTTCTGTAACAAAATGATGAGTTCATTCATCGGCTTCCATGCCTTGGGTGGATCTCACAACATCGGTGGCATGGATCTTGACTTCAAGTTCCTGGGCACTGATTTCTCTAAGCTGAAAGACTATCGGTATGAAGGATGGTTTATCGGTGCAGGTGTAGCTTACGGCTACGCTTGGGCTCTCTCGAAACATTGGAATTTGGAAGCTGAACTTGGCGTAGGCTATATCTACTCTAAGGCAGATAAGTTTAACTGTGCACAATGCGGAGATAAACTTGAAGATGACAAGGCACACAACTATGTGGGCCCGACGAAAGCTGCCCTCAACTTAGTGTATGTTTTTTAAAAAGAATCTGTCATGAATACATATAATATAATAGGTAGTATGTTCGGAGCCTTGCTTATCGCTCTTCCTATATCAGCCGATAATACCCAGCAGGCTTACAAGAATCTGAAAATCCAGAATAAGGCAATCAGAAAGGTTGGCAACCAGGTGAAAGTGGCTATGGACTTGAATCTCGACCAAATTCAGCTTGCCAGCAACAATGGTCTCATCTATACCCCAATGATCCTCAACGAAAAGGATACGCTCTTCATGCCGAGCGTTGAGGTGATGGGTAAAAAGAGATATATTTACTATCAGCGTAACCAGAAAACGGCTACGGCAAACCCACTCATCGTGGCACTCCGTAAGAACAAGACAGCACAGACGCTTCATTATGAATATGCCGCACCGTTCAGCGACTGGATGAAGAACTCAAACTTCGCCATCAGCAATGATGCCTGTGGCTGCAACCAGCAACTTCTCGACGAAGGTATCCTGAATCCGGAAGGACGTGCATTCGCTACTCCGAAGAATCTCTTCAACGCTTATGTACAGCCTAAGGCAGAAGCCGTAAAGGCAAGAAAGGAGAATGGTTCTGCCCGTTTGAACTTCAAGGTGAACAAGTGGGATATACTGTACGATTTGGGCAACAATGCCAGAGAACTGGATAATATCCGCAAGACACTCGACCTTGTGAAGAACGATTCGGATGTTACCATCACCAAGATAACCCTCCACGGCTATGCATCACCAGATGGCGGATATGCCAACAACAACAAGTTGTCGCTTAACCGTACACAGGCGCTTTTGCAGCATATTCTGAAGACCTATCCAATTTCTTCAAAACTGTTTGCGACCACAGCTACAGCGGAAGACTGGGCGGGAACCATTAAGTATGTAAATGAGAATGATGTTCCTCAGAAGGAAGCAGCACTTGAGATTATCAACAGCAACATGCAGCCAGATGCCAAGGAGAAAGCATTGCTCAAGAAGGCTCCTCAGGCTTATCACTATCTCCTGCAGAATGTATGGCCATCACTTCGCCGTACCGATTATACGATAGAATATGATGTTCAGGCATTCAATGTAGAAAAGGCTAGAGAGGTTATCAAGACCCGTCCTCAGAAGCTCTCTCTCCAGGAGATGTATCTGGTAGCCCAGACTTATCCTAAGGGTAGCGACGAATTCAACAATGTATTCGACATAGCTGTAAGAATGTTCCCTGAAGATAAACTTGCCAATCTCAATGCAGCCTCAGCAGCCATCGAACGTGGCGACAAGGTGAGTGCAGAGAAATATCTCCTGAAAGCAGGCGACAGCGCCGAGGCAAACAATGCCCGCGGTTGTCTGGCTGCCATGAAGGAAGACTATCAGACAGCCAAGCAATACTTTGAGAAAGCTATTGCTGGTGGTTTGAAGGAGGCGCAGGAAAACCTGGATAAGGTAAACCAGTCGCTTTAAAGTAAGTATTTACTTTCTATTTATATAAGTATAAGTTAAAAGATGATGTTAAATACAATCTGTTTTCAGCGGATTGTGCCAATATGTGCGAAACTTAATTTTGAGAATAAGAATTAATTAAATATATTGTATAACTTTTTTTGTATTAAGTAAAAAGATTATGAAAAAAATGAATTTGCTCGTAATGAGCTTGGTTTCAGCCGCAGCTTTGTCTTTCACTAGCTGCAGCAGTAATGATGATTTAGCTGGCAACGCTGGTCAGGAGAAGGTAGATGGTTTCTACATGACTTTGACTGTACAGACTCCAAAGTCAGATGGTACCAGAACTGCAGTCAACAAGCCTACAGAGAATGCCACAGCAGAAGAAGCTGCTATCAAAAATGGTACTTTGTATTTGGTAGATGCCAATGGCGAAATTGCTTTCCATGAAGACTTATCTGGGTTGGATTGGTCTGGTGCCGTTGGAGAAGGAGAATCAGTAACTCAGAAGGACGGCCAGAAGACTTTCAAAATTGAGGTTAAGAATGTTCATGCTGGCAATACATACAAAGTATATTTCAAGGCGGGTAACCAACTGCCAACAGCAGCAATGAACTTCAAACCAACTCTTAGCAACATATTTGCAACTGACAAAAAGTTTGCTACTCCATTCGCTGCAGCAGAGAACTTTGCTATGTTCAACCAGAACGACGAACAGGTGAATGGTAACGGTTATACGGTAACCTTCATCAAGGCTAACAATAATGAAGCTAACCCAGCAAAAGTTAATTATAATGGAGTAGCAGGCAGCCCTATCAAGGTAGAGCGTGTAGTAGCTCGTATCGATGCTCCTGTAAATAAATCAACAAAAGTCCTTGCAGAGTACCCAGAAAATGCTTCTGAAGCATTGAAGGTAGCAATAGATGATGCAAAAGATAAGGTTAAAAATATTGAACTGGTAGACTATGCTGTAGCTAACTTGGCAAATCAGTCTTACGTGATGCAGACATGGAGTGGAAACAAGCTTAGTCTTCCTGCTAACACCGAGTATACACAAAAGGCTGATGATTTCGGTACCAAGTATTTTTACGAGGATAAAAAATTCTTCAACAACAATACAGTAAACTACGTATTTGAGAACAATTCAACAAATAATCCAACAACCATGTATTTCGAGTACAAGGTTACTCTTAAGGATATGACTAATGCTGATTTCAAGGATGGTGATACCAATGCAGGTACATTCTATCGTTACAACAACGTTATCTACACCTCATTCGATCAGATCATCAAAGATTACAAGGATGTACCAAACTTCTTCGGAGGCAAGGACGCAAAAACAATGAAGACAGAATTGGATAATGCCATCAATGACGATACAAAGTTGTCAGAGTTCCGTAAGACATACAACATTGAGGTATTCAAGGGAGGTAAGACATACTACAAGCATGTTATCAAGGACAATCACATCAATGGCATTATCCAGCGTAACAGCATCTATCGCCTCAACATTAACAATATCTTCAACGTAGGTGCTCAGGTTCCTAATGGTGAGCCAACAGAGAATGAATTCTACTATCTCAACGTTACTGTTACTGTTAACCCTTGGGTTCTCAACACAGAAGACGTTAACTTGCAGTAATATTCCGTCAAACCAGACAGATAAAATATAAATACTTATATATACCAAGACTCTCGGGGGAGCAATCCTCCTCCGAGAGTTTATCAATCAAACGTTCGTTCAGAAAAGAACGAAAACATTCTTAAAAGATAACTAACATTGCCGCCCATGTATAAAAGGCGGGAGACACAAAGACGTGCCGTCATACCCCAACCCGAAAGACCGGCACTTTTCATCCTTAGAAAATAACGATGCCGAAGGCAACGAAACAGAAAGCTGACAAAGCAAAGATATTCGCTACCTACGGCACTCTCTATATAAAATAAATAAAAGTAAAAGATTATAAAAGATAAAGAATATGGCACTTTTCCTCAAAAACAAATGTTGCAAGCTGGTTTGCATCTCAGCCATCGCACTCACTTCTCTTTCATCATGCATGAAAGATGATATCACGGGCTGCCCTACTGCTAAGTTGTCGCTCAAATTCGACTATACTTATAATGTGAAAGAGGCAGATGCTTTCTCTGCTGAGGTGAAGAACCTCAACGTTTATGTATTCGACAAGAACGGTAAGTTCGTAGATAACTATACCGAGTCGGCTGACAAGTTTGAAACAGGTCATAAGATGGAAATCACAGACCTGCAAGCAGGCAAGTATACCTTCGTCTGCCTGGCTCGTGACAAGCAGCCTGCCGCAATGGGAACAAGAGCCGAAGGTGATGATGAGACCGAGTTTAGCTTTACTAAACTTACCCCAGGTATCTCTACCATCAACGACCTGCAAGAGGAAATGGGCAAAAAAAACGAAGAAGAATCCGTAAACGACAAGCACTTCACCGCACTCTATACCGCACAGGACTCCCTCAACTTTGATGGAGAAAACGATGTGCAGGGAAAATTGAGTCTGATGAAGTGTACCAAGACATACCGAGTGGTGATGCTTCCATTCGAACCCGACCAGGAAGGATTCACTGCCGAAAACTTCGATGTAGAAATCAAAGGTTCCGCTGCCCTACTCGACTATAAGGGCGACAAGGTAAAGCCAAAGGCAATCACCTATCTTCCTTATGAGAAGAAACTGGTAGAAAACCACAGCGGCAAGACCGAGGTAGAAGGCGAAGACGTAGAAAAGGCGCTGGTTTACGACCTGTCATCATCACGTATGTTCGAAACCAAAGATGACAACAAGAGTCGCGCTGCCAGCGGATCCAGCCAATATGATGACAAGCGCATCGTCATCACCGACAAGCGTATCAACAAAGTCATCTTCAACCACTCCCTGCCTTGGTTCCTCTCACTCTGTGCCAGCGACCGCTACGGCAAAGACTGGAGCGACCAGCAGTATCTGGACCGTCAGGACCATTACACTCTGGTATTCTACGTGCCAGCTCCAAGTTCTACCTACAGCATGGATGCAAGAATCAAGGTAAACAACTGGGTTCTGAATCTTCAGAATGCCGACCTGGGAAAATAAGAAAAGAAAGAAGTATAAGTAAAAGAAAGAAAATATGAAACGCTATCAATCTACTTTGACCAAGATGACACGCCCAGTGTGTATGGCACTCGCTGCCTTGCTCATGGTAGGCGCAATGGCATCCTGTTCAGAGAACGAAAATACAGAAACTGCTCTAGGCGACAATGCCTATCTGAGCCTCAGTTTCTCTACTGGCACCGGAAACAGTACCAGAGCCGGAGAAACTAGCGGAAAGGTTCTTGCCGACAATGAGACTGATGCGAATCCTACTCAGGAGAGCGACATCCACAACATCAAGGTGTGGGTGTTCAAATCAAATACCGGCGATGAAGCCACTCCTATCTCCTATAAAGCAGAAACGCTGAGCGAAGTGAAGAACGGTAACTATACCCTGAACCTCCGATTTCTGAGAAAGATTGGCGGCGAAGAAGTAAAGAACATCGACCTTTACATCCTGGCAAACTCTGAGAGCATCAACATGCTGGAACAGATGAAAGGCAAAGACCTCAGTTCTGTTACCCGCAAAGATCTGAAAGAAATCAGCTTTACCTCACCTTTCGGTATCAAAAGCGATGGTACTGCAGAAAACCCAAAAGTACCAGACGGAAAGGGACTCCCTATCTCCCGTGCCATCACCAAGATTTCTGTAGACAGCCATGTGGCTGATACAGAAGAAGGAGCCAAAGACAAAGGCATCAAGATTCCTCTGGTTCGCGCCGTTTCGAAACTCCATTTTTACTTTGCCCGCAAATCGGGTACTGATGCCAATACCAGTCAGGTAAAGGTAACAAAAATAGAGGTAGAAGGCTACACCATTCCTACTGCCAGCTACATCTTCCCTGATGAGACTGAATACAAAGAAAATGATGACAACCAGGTTGTTACCAGCAACAAATACAATGTAAACAATAACCGCTATGTATCAACTGTTTTGAAACTGAATGGTGTTGAGACTGATAACATCAAGGAAGTAGAAGATCCAGAGAAGTTCAAGAAGAACGAAGCTCAAACTGCACAGGAATATCTGGATGCTTTTAACAATGCAGGCATCCGTTCTCACAATCTCTGTTATCTCCGAGAGACCGACAAAGCCATCCGAGGCACCATCTACTATTCATTAGATGGCGGAGCAACCGAGAAGCACGAGACCTTCAATATTCCTTCTGATGGAAATGCCATCAGAAACAGAGAACTGGTAGTTTATGGTTATTTCCTCAACGGACAGATGGGCAAACTCACCGTTACTCCTACCATTCAGGAATGGAAGGATGGAGGAACATTCGATTTCATCGATGCCTCTACGAATGTTGAAATCCCTGACAGCGGAAAGACAGACTGGGGCTACAAGGTATATTACGGTTTCCCTAAACGCGGACCGAAGATTACGCTCAAGGACATCGATACCAATGGCAAGCCTTGGATTCTCCAGACAGACAACCCGATGTTCGGATTCGTACAATGCGACGAAAATGGCAATTATGAGGAAAAAGAACCGGTTTACGATCCAATCATTACAGACAAAAACAATGGAAACAATATAATTGGATATACTTATCATATAGATGATTTCATCATCAATCAAAGTGGTGAGAAGAAAACGATTCACTTCTATGTCGTGCCAAAGAACAGACTGGATCTGGCAAAGCCACACAATGTAAAGGCGCAGGTGTTCCTGACCAAATATCCAAACGATAAGTTTGTCCTGAATCCAGGTTTCAAATATAAAGGATGTAAAGAGGGAAAATTCGCCGGTAAGGATATTCACTTTGAACAAGTATTATAAAGACAACAGAAAATAACATTCATCATGAAGAAGTTATATATAGACATAAGATTCGCAAAATGCATCTTGGCTCTTACGGCAGGATGGCTCATGGCAGGATGCTCGGCTGAAGACGAACTGGGAAACGGTTCGGCTACACAACAGCTGAGCATGACTCCCATGGTCAACGACCTGCAGACCACAAGAGTGAAGGAAGAAGAGAATCTTCATGAAAAAACTCTGTCTTCTCTTGACTTTAAGATGTTCCAGCCAACATCCAGCGAACTCAAAATAGACCGTCAGTTCTCTACCCCAGCAGAGAACAAAGCAGAGGAACTGGGTTCGGGCAACTGGAAATCGGCACTCCATCTTGATGTAGATAAAACTTATCCTTACTATGCAGTAGCCAATGCAAAGGAAAATCTCAAGGATAAGAATCTGACAGAACTTCTTGCCTGCACACAGCAGGATGATGACATCTGGAAGCCAGCTACCATGGTAAGCGACAAGAAATTCCTGATGAGCAGTCAAGGTGAATATACCATCACCCAAGATCCGGAACAGAATATTCCGGTAGAACTGGTGAGAGCGGCTGCCAAAATCAAGCTGAACATCTCTTCTACGGTGAAGGATTACCATATTAAAGAAGTAAAGTGGAAGTTCATCAATTACAATACCAATACAGCTATCTTTGCCGGTCAACCAGCTCCTCAGAATATCATAAAAGATAATCAAGAGAATAAGGCTACAGCAGAGAAAGACGAAAAGGGTAATGATATCTATAAGGTAACAACTTACAGCTATTCCACAACATGGAACGGGAAAGATGATATGCCACAGTTTGTTGCAGATGTTACTTTCAACAAAAATACGGATGCACAAACAACCATTACCAAGAATCTGGTTATCCCTGTGCGTGATCCGCAAGGCGAAAAGAAGTTAGACCGCAACTATATCTATACCGTCAATGCCGTCATTAAGTATCTGGATACCAAGACAGATATCGATTACAACGGAAAGGAAGACTATCTGCAATGGGCGATTACCAAATGGACCGAAGGTGAAGATACCCACGTCAATGCGGATGGTGCAAGCTATCTGGTGGTATCTCCTACTGCCATTGATATAAAAGGTGGTGAAAGCAATGATTTTAAAGATTGCACCATGCGTTGGTTTGCATCTTATGAATGTGACATTGAGAATCCAACTAATTATTATTTTGACAGATATGGTAACAAGCAGTCCGGACAGGCTGAACAGATCAAGGCAGAGTCCGAAAAGTCTACCGGAAACGGCTATAGAGGATGGATAGACGTACATTCTGGAGCTCCTTCATACTGTACTATTCAATATTCCTATTTTAACATCAAAGTTAAAAACGCAGACAAGAAACAGGAAATAGCCGTAAGAAAGTATCCTTCGGTCTATTCAATGAATGTAAGAAGCGAAGGTACAAATGATTCTGAAGAGAAGAATCATCTGTACACGATACAGTTCTCCAGCAACAAGTATGCTACAGATTACACCATTGCCAAGCCTGTAGTCAACAATGAGAATATGTCTGCCGACAATACGGTATCTCCTGCTTACATCCTTGCATCAACCGCAAAGGGTGAAACAATAGTCAAGGATAATCAGGCTGCAAGAGAATACTGTAAAAAGTATCAGGAAAAGGCTACGACTTATAAGAAAGAGAGACTCGAGCTGAATGGTTGGCGACTTCCTACAAAGGAAGAAATCAACAGAATCTATGAGTTAGGCAAAGAAGATAAGGCTATAGGCAATCAGCTGCTGAGAGGCGAATACTATTGGACGCTGGATGGAGACAAGACCGAGAAGAACGGCAACAACCCGCAGAACGGTACCTACGTTCGCTGCGTCCACGACCTGACTCCGGAAGAAATAGAACTGATAGAGAAACAAGGTGAAAAGTAAAGAAGGTAAATGACATGAAAGAAATAAAATTATATATCGGAATCATAGCAGTCCTGTTAACAGCAATGTTGACAGGCTGTTCTGACAGTATAGCCGACAGCGAACCTTCTAAAGACGAAACCGAAGAAGGTTACTACACAGCCAGTTTCAATGTATCCATCCCCAACTTCGAACAACAGGTAACCCGAAGCACCGTGTTCATGAATGAAGGAATTCAGAAAAACTGCATGAAACTCTTCTGCTTTGACAATGAAGGTCAGTTTGTAGGTATCGGCAAGGTTACAAAATTTGATGAAATCAAAGGATTCACAAGAGACAATAATGGTACAATTCATGATAATGGAGACATTCATCCGGATGGAAGCACAGAACCTCATAATTTCTATGCAACCATACCAAACCAAACGTCCCGTATCCATCTGGTAGCCAACACAGAAAGCCAATACAAAACCATCAACTGGGACAACCAGGCAAATTGGGTGGGTATGCATGAGAATATGCTCATGACTACATTTGAAACAGAACATGGTGAAGACCAGGCTGCCTATATACGCTATTGGGGATATATCAAGAAAGACTCTCCAGAAGAACTGAAAGAGTATCTGAAACAAGATACCAAAAAGAAAGATTATATCATTCATCTCATCAGAGACAGAGCGAAGATTTCTGCAGACTGGAGCGATGCGGTAAAGAAAGCAAATCCTGGTATAATAAACGACTTTAAAATGACAGTCATCAATGGTGTGGCTTACGGAACGCTAGCTCCCTTCAACAGAGACAGTCTGTTATTCAACCCTACTACAGGAGATGATAAGTGGGTATGGAAGGTAAATTATGTTACCCCAGCCATCAATACCCGAAGACTGAAAGGTGATGTTGGTCAAATGTTCAACCCGACAGGTGCTTTCGAAGAGCACAATCTGCCAACAGATCCTACTAAAGTGATTTTGTGGCATGATAATCTCTATTACCTGATTTACTTACAGGACAGCAATAATAAGCCATACGCCATCAAGCGTAATTATGAATATAAAATCATCATTGATAAGCTGGATAAGAGTTATGGCTATGGTGATTCTGAGGTAGCATTGAAAAGTGCACCGGCAAACAACCCTTGGATTAGAGTAGAACAGATTGTTCCGGGAGTTTCTGATGGAAATTACGAACTGGCTATCGTCGGAGGTACTTATAAGACTGTAAATACAGGTGAAAATACTGAGCAGACGGTACAGTTCACTTATAAGGGTAGCGATGCCGAAACGAAGCAAACTAGCGATTTCGAGGCTTTATGGACCCAGAATCTGACATACGCAACTGCAGCTGCCCCAGTAGTTACAAGCTATACTTATGACGAAGCATCAAAGACCGGTACCGGTACCATTAAGTACAAGTTGGACAAGATAGACAAGACCTGGCGAGAAGGCATCATCTACCTCACCGACAAGAAGCATGGACTCAACAGAAACATCCATCTCTATAGTGTGAGTGAGGCTAGTTATGACTTCCGAAATGCCAATAATATAGGCGCAACATTGAACTGCGAAGGAGATTTCACCATCACCATTCCTAAGGATTATCCTGACGGACTGTTGCCTGTGAATTTCAAAATCGCATCCAATGATATCAATCCAAAGGACTGGAAGGTAGAAATAGGTGATACTGAAACCGAAACGGACAACGACTGCAAAACAGGCAGCTGGTTTACCTATAAGGCTGAAGTAATTCAAAGAGGTAACGAACAGCAGGAAACTGGCAGAACCTATACATATACCTTTAAGTTGAGGAATGTACGCAAGAATGCCCAAAAAGGTGAAAAGGGATGCTTCTGGCTGAAGGCTGATAACTTCAACCAAGGAAAGGCTAAGAAGTTTGAATTCATCTACCAATAGTAAGTCTTAGAAGAGTTTAGTTCATATATCTGTATCGGGGCGCATATCGTTTCAAAATATAAATGCCCCCCAAATATCAATGAAATAGGTAATAAAATAATTATCATTTACTATACAAATAGTATGCGGGAACCAATAAATTAAACTAGACTGGTCGTTGGAACTGTAGTTGCCGAGGTGATCTCACCTTCTATAGTTCCGCGGCTTTTTTTTATATAAAAAACCTTGCCACTTTCAATTTTATTTTGTAATTTTGCACCCGTTAGTAATATCATTAATTCCAATATAAAGATGATGGCAAGATTCATATTCCTCAGTTTCTTCATGCTGGTTGGAGCCTTAGCCCCAACCAAGGCTCAGAACAGTTTCCCATACCCTGCTCTGCCAGACAGTCTGCGCAGCGTAGAGCAACGTGCTGCATACCTGAGCGAGCACTATTGGGACAACTTCAACTTTTCCGATACACAGGAACTGGCAAACAAGGAGATGGCAGAACAGGGCTTTGTCAACTTCATCGATATTCTGGCACGTTTCGACCAGGAAATAATCCAGAAGGGTATTGCAGCCTTTACAGCCCAAGCTTACCAGCAGAAGCCATCTAAGGAGAAGTTTGAAAGCCTCATCGAGCATTATTATGAGAACCCTGAGTCGCCCATGCGCAACGACAGGGTATATGCCCTATTTCTGGAAGACATGGCTAAATCGCCATACTTCGATGAAACCGAGAAAGAAAGAATAGGATTTAAACTGAAACAGGCAAGAAAGAACTTGCCTGGCACACAGGCTACCAATATCAGTTTTATGCTGGAAGATGGTAAGACACATCAGTTGAGCGATTACAGGGAAAAGAAGGTTATCTTATATTTCTACGATCCTGACTGCGAGAACTGCCACAAGATATCTGCATGGCTCGACAAACAGACAATACCAGCCGGCATCAGCCTGCTCCGCATCGTAGCAGATAACCGATTGAGCACGATTTACGGGCTCAAAGCCATGCCAACCATTTACCTGTTGGATAAAAAGAATAAGGTGATATTAAAAGACTGTACACCTGAACAGCTCATGGAAACGTTACGGGGAAATGAAAACAGAAAGTAAAACTAGACTGGTCGAAAGAAGCGACATCTGTTATTGAATAAACATATCATTTACTATCATTTGTCTTAACTTCGTATATTATATATCAACATACCATTCATTATAATTGTAACTTCATATCATTTATTATATATCTGAATTGCATTTTACTATTTATATGTATCTTAATTAGCTCGGGAAGAGTCATACTTCAACTTGAACTCCTCACGAACGTGATCATTGCGCTTTACAACAACCACATAGTCACCATCCTTAACTGTTCCTACCTTGGCAACAAGCGTATAATAACCATACTGACCAGACTTTCCATAATCACCTGTTTCGGTAATGATTAACTTCTTGCCAACCAACTGAGTTGCAAACTTGATATTTGTACCTTGGTCGAAGATTACATTCTTATGAGTCAGCATCAGCTGACCACCCGGAAGAACCTTGCAAACCAACTTCTCATCATTCTCAGCCTTACTGTTAGACTCCTCGCTTACGGCAGAGCCCGCAGTCATGGAATAGCTGAGCAAAGAGAAACCTGACTCATCGGTGGTAACGCGACTAACTGTTTCACCCATTTCATCGTCAGATGCACTGCAACTAACAAATCCTATTGTCATCATAGTCATAGCGATGACCATCATAAAATACTTCTTCATAGTTATACCATTTACTAATTGTTTTCATTATCATTTAAACCTGTCATCTTCAGATTCCAGCCTTTCGGCCATTACCATCCGATGCTTTTAAAAACAAACACCTTTCGGTTTAAATCATCTTTTACAATTACACAAATGATATGTTGGGAGGAGTGATATCATTTACTATTGGTTATCATTTACTATTGCTTATCATTTACTATAGGGCTTATACCCCTCTTACATGTCCTTTTCTTTCGTTTGTACATTGCAAATATAGGAAAAAAGTCAATAAAATGCAAGTTTTCATAGTTAAATAATGTAAAGGTTTTCATGTTATCGTGCACAATGTGCCTTGTCTACTGACAGTTTGAATGACTACGAGAAAAAAGGGGATAAAACAAAAGCGGGAACCCTTTCGGATTCCCGCTCATATCTTTTGTTGTAAAATCTCGAAGATTAGTCGAGGTTAGCCAACTTGTTGTCAGAATGAAG
>ERZ1034753.506-NODE-506-length-14005-cov-4.701075_pt1 | contig 14005 bp, 10 predicted proteins | sample MGYA00520702_ERZ1034753 | MGnify/ENA primary metagenome ERZ1034753 (study PRJEB33766, sample SAMN09781700) | gut metagenome | biome: gut microbiome | host: Homo sapiens | place: Madagascar | study: EMG produced TPA metagenomics assembly of the PRJNA485056 data set...
GTTGTATATGTGCTGCCACAGCTCTTCAGTAATGAAGGGCATGAAGGGGTGCAGCATCTTCAGCAGCGTTTCAAAGAAGGCCAGCGTTTGGTTGAAGGTAGTGGCATCGATGGGCTGTCCGTAAGCGGGCTTCACCATCTCCAGGTACCAGCTTGAGAACTCGTCCCAGAACAGTTTATACACTGCCATCAGCGCCTCTGACAGGCGATACTTCGAGAACAAGTCGTCAACCTCGGCGTTTGTTTCTTTCAGTTTAGCCTCAAACCATTTAGTGGCTATTTTGCAAGCCTCGGGCTGTTCGGTCTCGGCAACCTGCCATCCCTTCACCAGTCGGAAGGCGTTCCATATCTTGTTGTTAAAGTTGCGCCCCTGTTCGCACAAGCTTTCGTCGAAGAGGATGTCGTTGCCAGCGGGTGCCGACAGCATCATGCCCATGCGCACACCGTCGGCGCCATATTTTTCGATAAGGCCGATGGGGTCGGGCGAGTTGCCGAGGCTTTTCGACATTTTGCGTCCCAGCTTATCGCGCACAATACCTGTAAAGTAAACATTCTTGAAGGGCACATCTTTCATATACTCTTCGCCAGCCATGATCATACGTGCCACCCAGAAGAAGATAATGTCGGGCCCTGTTACGAGGTCAGAGGTGGGGTAGTAGTATTTTATCTCGTCGTTACCAGGGTTGTTGATGCCGTTGAACAGCGAGATGGGCCACAGCCATGACGAGAACCATGTGTCGAGCGCATCTTCGTCGTGTGTGAGTTGCTGTGCCGTAATGTTTTCGTAGCCCTTTATTTTTCGGGCCTCTTCCAGCGCCTCTTCCAGGGTCAGTGCCACCACAAACTTTTCTTCTTCGCCCTCGGCGGTGGGCAGGAAGTAGGCGGGTATGCGGTGTCCCCACCACAGCTGTCGTGATATGCACCAGTCTTGAATGTTTTCCAGCCAGTTGCGGTAGGTGGTAACATATTTTGTGGGGTGAAACTTAATTTTTCCCTCAAGCACCGGCGGCAGCGCAATGTCGGCAAAATGTTTCATCGAGAGGAACCACTGTTTGCACAGGCGAGGCTCAACGGCCGTATCCTGGTTACGCTCCGAGTATCCCACCTTGTTAGTATAGTCTTCAATCTTTTCCATCAGGCCAGCGGCCTTCAGGTCGTCCACAATCTGCTTGCGCACCTCCATGCGGTCCATGCCCACATACATGCCAGCGGCCTCTGATAGGGTGCCGTCGGGGTTGAAGATATCAATAGTTTCAAGGTTGTGCGCCTTGCCCAGGGCATAGTCGTTAACGTCGTGTGCAGGTGTAACCTTCAAGCATCCTGTACCAAACTCAATGTCTACATATCTGTCTTCAATAACAGGTATCACGCGGTTTACCAGTGGCACCACCACCTTATGTCCGCGCAGCCATTGGTTTTTGGGGTCTTTCGGGTTGATGCACATGGCGGTATCGCCCATGATGGTTTCGGGTCGAGTGGTGGCCACCACGGCATAGTATCGTCCGTCGGCATCTTGGTGCAGCACCTCGCCATCGGCGCCTGTGGGTACCACGGGGTTAGTGTCGGCATCGGCCACATAGTAGCGCAGGTTAAACAGGTGGCTTTTCTCTTCACGATAAATCACCTCTTCGGTCGAGAGCACGGTTTGCGCCTTCGGGTCCCAGTTTACCATGCGCAGTCCGCGGTAGATAAGGCCCTTTTTGTAGAGGTCGACAAACACCTTCAGCACGCTTTCTGAACGTTCTTTGTCCATGGTGAAGGCCGTGCGGTCCCAGTCGCACGAGGCGCCCAGACGTCGCAGCTGTTTCAAGATGATGCCTCCATGCTCGTTTGTCCATTGCCATGCGTGGTCAAGAAACTGTTCGCGTGTAAGGTCGCGTTTCTTTATGCCCTGTTCCGCCAATCGGTTTACCACCTTTGCCTCAGTAGCAATTGAGGCGTGGTCGGTGCCCGGCACCCAGCATGCGTTCATACCTTTCATACGTGCGCGTCGCACCAATATATCTTGAATGGTGTTGTTCAGCATGTGTCCCATGTGCAGCACGCCCGTAACGTTGGGTGGCGGAATTACCACGGTGTAGGGTTTTCTACCATCGGGCTTGCTGCTAAACATTTTGTTGTCAAGCCAGTACTGATACCATTTCGTCTCCACTGCTTGTGGATCATATTTGCTCGCTAATTCCATGCTATATGTATTATTATTTTGTTTTATAATCAATGCCTTGTGCGTTTAAGAAGCAGGTGGCAAACAGGTATCGTTGTGTCTTCCCATCTGTTTCTCGGGCTAAAAATCGTTGCAAAATTACTAAAAACTGCCGAATAGCACAACTTTACATTAATAATATTCAGTTTTCCATATTTTTTCTTACTTTTGCATCTGTTTTTTATAGCGAAAAGATGCTAAGCAAATAAACAAACCAGTTAAAAGATGAAACAAACAATACCTGTTATAGGCATGGCTTGCAGCGTTTGTGCCGCCCATGTTGAGAAAACATTAAACCATATTGAAGGCGTGCGTTCGGCCACCGTGTCGTTAGCCAGCCGCACCGCCACGGTCGAGTATGACGAGGCAAAAGTTTCTCCTTCTCTTTTAAAGCAAAAGGTGAGCGAGGCGGGCTACGACCTTGTGATAGAAGCCGATAGAAGTGCCCTCGACATACAGCGCCGCGCCTTCACCTTGCTGCGCCGCCGCACCCTGCTATCGTGGTGTTTTGCCATTGCCACCCTCTATTTTTCAATGTTTCATGGCCAGCCGTACGACAACCAGCTATGCCTTATCTTGGCCCTGCTAAACATGGCGTATTGTGGCTTACCGTTTTACACCACGGCCTTCAAGCAGCTGCTGCACCGCACCGCCAGCATGGACACACTGGTAGCCCTCAGCACCCTTATAGCCTTTGTGTTTAGCACCTTCAGCACCTTTTATGGCCAGCGTGTGTGGGGAGCCAGTGGCATGGCGTGGCACACCTATTTTGATGCCTCGGTTATGATCATAACCTTTGTGCTCACGGGGCGCTGCCTTGAAGAGCGCGCTAAAGACAGCACCGCCAGCAGCATACGCCACCTCATGGGGCTACAGCCCAAAACCGCCCTACTGGTTACGTGCCAAAAGCCAGCGGCCGATGCCCCCGCCACCCATGTTTTGCAAGAGGTGCCCATCTCTACCATTGCTATAGGCGATGTGCTTGAGGTGCGTGCAGGCCAAAAGATACCTGTTGATGGGGTGGTGACGTGGGCCGAGAGCCCCATGACGCCCCACACCGCCTATGTTGACGAGGCCATGATAACAGGCGAGCCCACCCCCGTAGCCAAACAGCAAGGGCAGCGTGTGCTGGCGGGCACCATCCCCAGCCAGGGGCGTCTGCGCCTCAGGGCCCAGCAGATAGGGCAGCACACGGCCTTGGCCCAAATCATACGCACGGTGCAAGAGGCGCAGGACAGCAAGGCCCCCGTGCAGCGCATTGTCGACCGTGCCGCCCTGGTGTTTGTGCCCACAGTAGCCGCTCTGTCGCTCATCACCTTTCTGGCATGGTGGCTGTTAGGAGGCAGTGGGGCATGGGTGCAAGGCCTCTTGTCGGCCATCTCGGTGCTGGTTATCGCCTGTCCTTGCGCCATGGGCTTGGCCACCCCCACGGCCCTCATGGTGGGCATAGGCAAGGCCGCCCAGCAGCACATACTGATAAAAGATGCGGCCGCCATCGAGACGCTGCGCACCATCACGGCCCTCGTCATCGACAAGACGGGCACCCTCACGTTGCCCAATCCTAATGTCAACTTCACCCAATCAGAGCACCTCTCCCTCGACCAGCGCGAAACGCTGAAGCCCCACGCCCGCGAAGCCATGCTTCAGTTGCAGCGCATGGGCATTGAGGTGTATATGATGAGTGGCGACAACGAGGCCGCCGCCCACCACTGGGCTCGCCAGGCAGGCATAACCCACTATCGCAGCCAGGTGCAGCCCGCCGATAAGCAAGCCCTGGTGCAGCAGCTGCAAGCACAGGGCCACAAGGTGGCTATGGTGGGCGATGGCATAAACGACACGGGCGCCCTGGCCCAAGCCCATGTGGGCATAGCCATAGGCCGCGGCACCGACGTAGCCATGCAGGTGGCCCAAATAACGCTTATGACCGACGACCTCATGGCCCTGCCCCAAGCCTTACAGCTAAGTCGTAAAACGGTGCACATGATATGGCAAAACCTCTTTTGGGCCTTCATCTACAACCTGGTGTGCATACCTTTAGCCGCTGGTGTGCCCTGCCTTTTTGGCTCTTCGTTCCACATCACCCCCATGTGGGCCAGCGCCCTTATGGCGTGCTCCAGCCTTAGCGTGGTGCTCAATTCGTTACGCCTCAAGCTTAAATAGCCCTGTTTTTTTTAGCCTGTTGCGCCACAATAGTTATGGTGGTTTCAAAAATAATGCCTACCTTTGCCCCATATATATAGCAAAATATAAGAAAATGCATACACAAGATGAAAAGCTGAAGGCCTTTGGCCGCCTTCTCAACGTGCTCGACACCCTACGCGAGCAATGCCCCTGGGATAAGAAACAAACCAACGAGAGCCTGCGCCCCAATACCATAGAAGAAACCTACGAGCTGTGCCAAGCCCTCACCTGTAACGATACGCCCAACATATGCAAAGAGCTGGGCGACGTGCTGTTGCACATCTGCTTCTACGCCAAGATAGCGCAAGAAAAGCAGCAGTTCGACATTGCCGACGTGTGCAACCAGCTGGCCGACAAGCTCATCTTTCGGCATCCACACGTCTACCACCCCTCACAGGTGGGTGCCCCTCAGCCACAGCCGTTGCCCTATGGCCAAGAGCAAGCATCGGCAGCGGCCGCTACCCCCGCCACCACCACGGCGCAGCAGGTTATTGAAAGTTGGGAACAGATAAAGCTGAAAGAAAAGCATGGCAACAAGAGCGTGCTATCAGGCGTGCCCACAGCCCTGCCCTCGCTCATCAAGGCATACCGCATACAAGACAAGGCTCGCAATGTGGGGTTCGACTGGCAAGACCGTGCCGACGTGTGGGCCAAGGTGCGTGAAGAGCTCGACGAGCTGGAGGCTGAGCTGCGCCGTGAAGACAAAGCGCGCTCTGAGGCCGAGCTGGGCGATTTCCTCTTCAGCCTCGTCAATGCCGCCCGCCTCTATAAGCTGAACCCCGACACCTGTCTCGAGAAAACTAACAACAAGTTTATACGCCGCTTCAATTATATCGAGGCACACAGCATAAAGATAGGCAAGCCGCTGAAAGATATGACGCTGGGCGAAATGGATCAGCTGTGGAACGAAGCAAAACAGCTTGAATAATGCATAATTCTTTGAATAATTCATAATTCATAATGCCAACGGCAAGGCAAACCATAGTAGGACGAGGGTCTCCGCGCCCCGTCCTCCAGCACCAGCATCCAGCATAAGAATGCTTACCAAGCATCACGAAAGCCTATTCAAGCAAGGCAAACCATAGTAGGACGAGGGTCTCCGTGCCCCGTCCTCCTCATTTCACATAAATAAAAACTCAGCATATGGATTTTTCACTTTTCACTTTTCACTTTTCACTTATTAAACGCGCTCTGCCCCTCATGCTGCTATCATGTCTCATAGCATCATGTAACGGCAACAAACAAAAAGCTAACGACAACGACGCCACCACCACCGACACCGCCGCCGACTCTACCCTCTACGGCATCTGTGGCGAAGGCACCGCCATGCACACCCTGCAGCTCATCACCCTTACGGGCGACACCCTCAACCTGTCGCTCCTGCCCGACGACGCCGACGACCCCGATGCCGACGCCGCTACCGTGAACGGAGGCCTCATGTGTGGCGACCACCTGGCCGTGCTGGCCACCACCACCGCCGATGGCCCCGTAGCCACAAAGGTCATAAACCTCACCTCGCTCATGGGGCGCTGGACCAGCATCTCGCGCAATTTTGTTATCGAAGAGGGAGGCGTCGTCACCTCCGACGTGAAAGCCGAAACACACCCCTATACCAGCTGGAAAATATATAACGGACAGCTGCTTCTGGGCCGCGACACCTTCAACATCGTAACCCTGGGCCCCGACTCGCTGGCCATCGAAAACCATAACGGCATATACCTATATAAACGCCAACGATAATGCAACCCTTCAACATACACATCTTAGGCTGTGGCAGCGCCCTGCCCACCATGCGCCATAACCCCTCGGCACAAATTGTTGAGGTGCGGGGAAAAATGTTTATGGTCGACTGTGGCGAGGGCACACAGCTGCAGCTGCGCCGACAAAAAGTGCGCTTCACAAAGATAGGCGCCGTGTTCATCTCGCACCTGCATGGCGACCACTGCTTCGGCCTCCTCGGCCTTATCTCCACCTTCGGCCTCCTGGGGCGCACCGCACCGCTACACGTCTACGCGCACCCCCAGCTCCATGCCCTGCTGGCACCCCACATAGCCTATTTCTGCCACGGCCTGGGCTACGAGGTGGTGTTTCATGCCATCGACCCCACCCAGCAACAAGTGGTGTATGAAGACCGCAGCCTGCAGGTCGAAACCATCCCCCTCATGCACCGTCCCCCCTGTTGCGGCTTCATCTTTCGCGAGAAAGCCACCCTGCCACACATCCTGCGCCCCATGTTCGATTGTTACAACATACCCCTCTCGCAGGTAAACAACATAAAGCTGGGGGCCGACTATCTGTGCCCCGACGGCACCCTCGTGCCCAACCACCGCCTGGTGGCGCCCGCCGACCCACCGCGCAGCTACGCCTATTGCAGCGACACACGCTATTTTCCAGCGCTCGCCACACACCTGCAGCACGTCGATACCCTCTACCACGAGGCCACCTACGACGCCCGCAACCACGCCCGCGCCCTGCTATATAACCACAGCACAGCACAAGAGGCTGCCACCACCGCCGCCGCCGCCCACGTGCGCCAGCTCATCATAGGCCATTTCAGCGCCCGCTACGACGAAGAAGAGCTGTTGCTAAACGAGGCTCGCGCCATCTTCCCAAACACCGTGTTGGCCGCCGAGGGCAAAACGTTTGAAGTAATAAAATAATTCATAATTCATAATGGGCTTCGCCTTGTGTTATTCATAATTCATAATTCAAGAACGGACAAGGCATATCATAGTAGGACGGTGGTCTCCGTGCCCCGTCCTCCAGCACCCAAAATATTATCTTAACCCTATACTTTCTGATTGCTGGAAGTTGTAGGGCTGGTTGCTGGAGGACGTGGCGCGGAGGCCACCGTCCTACTAATGATGGCAAAAAAAAGACGAGAAAGATTATCAATCATAATCTCCTCGTCTTTTTATTATAGTAGGACGGTGGCGTGTTTAAGTTTCACTTTCCACTTTTCACTTTTCACTTTTTACTCCTCCTGCAGCGGCACAGCAAAGTAAGCCTTCTTGCCCGTAGGATAAATGCCCTGAATGTAGAGCACAGGGTCGCGGCTGGTCGACGCCTCCTTTACCACCTGTTGCAGCTGGTCAACCGTTTTAATGGGCGTATCGTTCACACGCTGAATGATAAAGCCGCGGCTCATACCCTGATCCTTCAGTCGGCCGTTGCCCACCTTCGTCACCTCCAGGCCATAGCTTATGTTCAGCTGTCGTTTCGTATCAGCCGTAGCCTCTCTAAAGGTAGCGCCCAAGATGTCGAGGTCAGCCTTCTGCACCACCTTCGTGTTGCCCTGCTCGTTTTTCAGCGTCACCGTCTTCGTGTGCTTTTGCTTGTTGCGCATAAACGTCACCGATACCTTATCGCCAGGGCGCTTCTGCGCCAGCAGCTCCTGCAGTTGGGCCATCTTCGTCACCTCCTTGCCGTTCACCGCCGTTATCACGTCGCCCTCTTTAATGCCAGCCTCTTGGGCCGCACTCTCTTCCATAGCCTTAGCCACATAAATGCCCTCCATGGTGCCCAGGTCTACCTCGTTGCCCTTCTCCTTTTGCGCGTCAACATAGGTTTTCACGTCCTGGCCCTGTATGCCCATCACGGCGCGCTGCACCGTGCCATACTGCTTCAGGTCGGCCACCACCTTGTTCATAATGCTCGTAGGTATAGCAAAGCCATAGCCGCTGAACGAGCCCGTTTGCGAGTAGAGCATAGCGTTAATGCCTATCAGCTCGCCCCGCGTGTTCACCAGCGCGCCACCCGAGTTGCCAGGGTTTATCGCCGCATCAGTTTGTATAAACGACTCTACACCGTTTTGATACAGCGAGCGCCCCTTGGCCGACACTATGCCCGCCGTCACCGTGTTAGTAAGGTTAAAAGGGTTGCCCACGGCCAGCACCCATTCGCCCACCTTAATGTTTTCGCTGTCAGCAATAGTGATGGCGGGCAGCTGCTTGCCATCAATCTTTATCAGCGCCAGGTCGGTAGTCTTGTCAGTGCCAATAATGCGGGCCGAATACTCCTTGTTATCGTTCAGCGTCACCGTCAGCTCGTCGGCGCCCTCCACCACATGGTTGTTCGTAACAATATAGCCATCGGCCGAGATGATAACGCCCGAGCCCGAGCCTTGCTGCCGCGGCGTGCGATACTGGCGTTGCTGCTTGCCGCCACCAGGGTTGCCAAAGAAGCCGAAGGGGTCAGAGAAAAAGTCGCCAAACGGGTCGCTCTGCACCTCCACCGTCTGCACCTTGCTGTTGCGCGTGCACAAAATGTGCACCACCGAGGGCAGCGACCGCTCGGCAGCCACCGTCAGGTCAACAGGCTGGCCCGCAGCCTGAGCCGTTACCGCCGCCGTGCTGGCAGCGTTCACCTTCATAAAAGCGCCAGCCGAGAAAGCCAGCGCCGTAACGCACATAGCGCCAAAAAGATAGTTCTGATACTGTTTCATATACGTTCCTTTTCCTTTCTTAAGTCTTTTTTTTCGTAGCCCCAGCACCATCGCCAAGGGCCTTTCTGTCTGCAAAAATAAAAAGCATTTTCTATAACACAGCATCTACCACGCTTTCTTTATCCCATTTTAACATTATCATTTTACATATTAACGGCTCTTAAACACACACAATGAATTTTTTACAATTGTTTACTTGAGGGGGAAGGGGGATTAGTGTAGAGAAATATAAAAGTGACAAAATAATGTGTTTTATGCGATATTATTATTATCTTTGCTTCGTTGCAAAACGTATAAAACCATATATTATTACTATATTACTATGAAGACTTTACAATCAAATCCTATGACTTCGTGGGATGAACTGTTGGCAGCTCTTGACAATGCCTCAATAAATACTTACGATGCCCTTTGGCGAATATATTGGTATCTTAAGTCGATGATAGGAAAAGAACCTTCGATAAATGTACGTATGCTACTTACTATGTATATGTATATGCGAGAAAAGCAACCGACGGTTCTTAATTCGTTAATGTTGGGCTTGGCTGTAAAATGTAGTGTCGTATACGGTGATTTTAAATTTGCACGCTTTTTGAAGATATGGGGATATCCTTCGTTGCTTCGAGATGAGGATCGACAGCCAGGTAAAAATCCTCATGGTAAACCATTTCTTTCATTACAACAGCGTACCGATCGTGCTTTGCAAGTTTATATGTTGCATCATCCTGCCGAGCGTATCGAACAGACCGAATGGATACGACCCATGTTGGCGGCACGTTTTGTTGTGAAAGAGATAAAGGGGCGCAAGCATACTTTTGTGATACTCGTTGATACAGAAAATAGATCTTTATTGGCTGATTGTAGACAGTTGCCTTGTCGTATAAATGAAATTCAAGGAAAACTATTTGATGTGTTAATACGCACGTCGACTCTGGGCGTGGAACGAGTGGATGAGATAGTGTTATCTAATAAACAGCCTGCTGATATATTTCCTCTAGTAACAGGATACGTCAAAGGTTTTGATGAGAAACGCGTACAATACCACATATATGATGCTCAGTCGAGACATTTTGTGGCTGAGCGTCCTACCATTCCGTTGACGAATGGATCATATGTGTTGTTTATCCCATTTATTCCTGTTGACGATAATTTTAAAATGGCTGTTATTCAAGGATGTTTATCAAAAGAAGAGGGACGTTTGTCGTTTGGACAAATGCCTGCAACAGTATTGTTTGTAAATAAAGAGAAAGGATACTTGAAGTATCGCTTAGATTATTTGCCTGAGGCAACACCAGAAGGCGTTTATACTTTTGAGGGATATGCTGATTTATCAGCGTTTGAATCGGATACGCCTATTTCAACAGTAAATGTGGGTGATCGTCTTGAACTCATCCTCTTTCTTAAACGTGGGAAGGATGGGGTTAAGCGTAATTTCGTCCCCCATTATCACCGACTCTTTCCCTCTTCGAAATAAAAAATATAGCGTAGCAGATGATTGTTGAATGAAAAAGTTTTATTACTTTTGCACGTGGTAAGGCAGTGGCCTGGTTTGTCGCTGGCCCTTTTCCCCCTTTCACAGTTTTCTGCCAGCCCCCTGTTACAGCGTGACGTGAGGTGCTGGTGGAGCGAGAGGGGGAGGGGGCGAGAGGAAAGTCCGGGCAGCAAAGAGCGCTCTGCTTCTGAAAATGGAAGCCGCTGGCGACAGCGGGAGAGAGCAGAAGAAAACAACCGCCGCTGCGTGGTGCGCCCACGGCTGTGAGGCGCCAGTGCAGCGGTAAGGGTGAGAAGGTGGGGTAAGAGCCCACCAGCCATTGGGGCGACCCGTGGGCTGTGCTCTTCCAGAGGCTGCAAGTTCGCGTAAACCATCGTACGAGAGAGAGCTGCTCGCTCAACCCGTTTTCAAAAAAAGAGAACGACGATGGAGGGTAGGATGCTAAAGCCATTGGGGCGACCTGTGGATTAGATAAATGACAAACGCCGCCGCTGGCTCGCGCGCCCCTCGCTCACCAAAAAGGGGCGAGGCGCTGCGTGCGACAGCGTGGCACAAAACCCGGCTTATAGGGCCACTGCCTTACCGTTTTTGTTTTATTATATATATGCTGGCCATAGCACGAGCCCCACACACATTTTTAAGCCCACACCGTATATGACCCAACCCTTTACAACCCTTGTTCGCTTTTTGCGCCACGACCTGTGGCATGTGCAACGCCATAACACCACGGCGCTGGCCTACTGCTGCTGTAGCCTGCTGAAGAAGCTGCTGCTGGCCGTAGAGTTTTTCACCACACGCCGCGTGATAGATATGGCCGCCGCCCTGACCTATAGCACGCTGCTGGCCCTGGTGCCCATACTGGCGGTGGTGTTTGGCGTGGCGCGCGGCTTCGGTTATAACAAATATATAGAGGTGTGGTTTAGAGAGCTGCTGGGCAGCCAGCCACAGGCCGCCGATGCCATTATAAACTTTGTAAACTCGTATCTGGTGCACACCAAGAGCGGCGTGCTGCTGGGCGTGGGACTGGTGCTGATGCTGTATACCGTGCTGATGCTAACGCTAAACGTAGAGAAAACATTTAACACCATATGGCAGGTGAAACACCGCCGAAGCCTGTACCGCGCCGTAACCGACTATCTTGCCATGCTGCTGCTGGTGCCCGTGGTTATTGTGCTGGTGTCGGGGCTGTCGATAGCCTCGGCCACGCTGGCCGTGCTGACCGACAACTATGCCGTGCTGGGGCCTATGATGCGCGTGGCCGTGGGCGTGCTGCCCTACGTGCTAATGTCGGTAGTGTTTATGGGCATGTATATGTGCGTGCCCAACACTAAGGTGCGGCTGCAGGTGGTGATAGTGCCAGGCATACTGGCGGGCGTGGGCATGCAAGCACTGCAGCTGTTTTACATTCATGCACAGGTGCTGCTGTCGTCGTACAACGCCATTTATGGCTCGTTTGCCGCTCTGCCCCTGTTTACGCTGTGGGTGCAGCTGTCGTGGACGATATGCCTCTTTGGCGTGCAGCTGTGCTACACAAACCAAAATATGGACGAGCTGTCGTTCCGTTTGCAGGTGGCCGACATATCGCCGCGCTACCGACGGCTGCTGGCCATTATACTGATGAGCCGCGTGTGCCAACGGTTTGCTGATGGCAAACGCCCCTATACCGCCCTCGACCTGCGACGCCTTACAAACATACCCATACGCATAACGCAAGACCTGCTGTATATGCTGGTGAGGGCAGGACTGCTGAGCGAAAACTCGGCCGACGGTAAAGATCAAGAGCCCACCTATCAGCCCGCCATGACGCTGCAAAAGCTTACGGTGGGCGCCATGGTAGAACGCCTCGACAGCATGGGCGGCTGGCATCTCGACATTGACCTGCACGAGCAGCTGGCTCAGGTAGAATGGAAACAGTATCTGGCGCTGCGCGAACAGTATCTGGCCGAACTGAGAAAACTGCCGCTGTGCAAGGAAGAGGGTGCCGCTTAATGGTTATCATTCAAAAAAAATATATATAGGGTTTTGCTGGCACACCTTTTGTAGGATGATAAATGGCACATAAGAAAGAAATATATATATAGGAGGAAAAACGTATTATGGCATTTATTGACTATTACAAAATTTTGGGCGTGCCTCGCACGATACCACAAGATAAGGTGCGCGACGCCTACCTGAAGCGCGTAAAACAGTTTCATCCCGACTTGCACCCTAACGACCCGAAGGCGAAAGCAAAGTTTCAGGCCCTGAACGAGGCCAACGACGTGATAGGCGACCCTGAAAAACGAAAACTGTATGACCAGTATGGCGAACGGTGGCGCGAGGGCGCTGAACAGGGGCCACAAGGCCATGCGTGGGGCGCCGACGCTGAGGGGGCGCAGGGAAAAGGCTTTGCTGAGGGCTTCGACTTCTCGGCCTTTGACCATATGCAAGGCGGCTTCTCAAGCTTCTTTCAAGACCTGTTTGGGGCACAGGCGGGCTCACGCCAGGCACGACGTGCGGGCGCCCGGCAAAACACAGGCGAGATGCACGCCAACCTGAACATCGACCTCTATACCGCCTTGCTGGGCGGCGAGGTGGTGCTGCAGCTCAAGGGCGGACAGCGCATAAAGCTGAAGGTGAAACCTGAAACGCAAAACGGCACAAAGGTGCGGCTGCGCGGAAAAGGATACGACCGCGGCGATGGCACTATGGGCGATATGATTATCACGTATAACGTAACGCTGCCCACAAACCTTAACGATAAACAAAAACAGCTGCTAAGGCAGATGCAACAGGGTGGGTAGCGGATGCAAGGCAAACAGAGGGGGCAGAGGTTAAAAATGCTTAATTGTTGCAAACGCAATGCCCACAGGCTATGCTCACACCAATAAAAATATGTATCTTTGCACCCGCTGTTACGAGATAGCAGCACATTTTAATTCAAACCTATAAAATCTACAGCATCGTTATCGCCGACGCAAGAGCACCACGTGATGGTAAATTTACTGAGAAGATTGGTACATACAACCCTAACACCAATCCTGCAACCGTAGATTTGAATTTTGATCGCGCCCTCTACTGGGTAGAAACTGGCGCACAGCCCACCGACACCGTGCGCAACATACTGAAAGGCGAAGGCGTGTATATGATGAAGCACCTGCGCGGTGGCGTGAAGAAAGGCGCTTTTGACGAGCAGGCCGCTCAAACCAAGTTTGACGCTTGGAAAACAAACAAAGAGCAGGGCTTGACCGCTGTGCGCGAGGCCGAAGCAAAGGCTAAGAAAGAGGCCGCTGCTAAAGAGCTGGAAGCTGAAAAGAAGGTGAACGAGGCTATTGCTAAGAAGGTGGCCGACAAGAAGGCTGCCGCTGCCGCTGCTAAGGCCGAGGCCGAGGCTGCTGCCGCTGAAGAGGCTGCTCCCGCTGAAGAGGCTCCCGCTGAGGCATAATAAAAAAAAAGGAGAACTTTTGCAAAAAAGCAAAAGGCTTTGCCTTGATTAAGCAAAAAACGAAACACAGGGTGCGACGAACAAATATAAAAGATGTTTGTCGCACCTTTTTTGTTAGTTGACAAGTTGACGAGTAGACAAGGAGATTTCCCTTGCTGATATGGTTTTTCTCCTCGTCCGCTCGGCTTTGCCGCTTGCCTTTGCAAGAACTTGCCAAGCAAAGCAAATCTCCTCGTCCCTTGTCAACTCGTTAACTCGTTAA
>ERZ1034753.511-NODE-511-length-13952-cov-8.905591_pt1 | contig 13952 bp, 11 predicted proteins | sample MGYA00520702_ERZ1034753 | MGnify/ENA primary metagenome ERZ1034753 (study PRJEB33766, sample SAMN09781700) | gut metagenome | biome: gut microbiome | host: Homo sapiens | place: Madagascar | study: EMG produced TPA metagenomics assembly of the PRJNA485056 data set...
CAAAAATTTATATTTTTTTTGTTGAGAAAGTTGTGTTAGGTCAGAAATAGGGGTTTCCCCTCTATCATTTAGGGAAACACTCGCTGCCGTTTCGTTTTTTATTCGTACCTTTGCACCGTAAAACAAGTTTCTTCAAACAGAATATATTAATGTATAAAAGAATAAGAATTATGAAAAGACTATCATTCATCATGATGGCATTGCTCCTGGCTCTGATGCCGGCAGCAGCACAGAATTATCGTGACAGCAGATATTATAACAAGCAGACGGGGCATCTCGACTACCGTTACAACCACAACTACGGCAGCCCGTATTACGGATTCCGCATCGGTCCTGCCTTCACCTTTGTCAATTCCGACGATTCCCGTCTGGATGGTGGCGACTGGCAGACCGGTCTGAATGTGGGCGTAGTAGCCGGCATCCCATTGACCGACAGCGCCCCACTCTATCTCGAGACCGGACTTTCATATATAGAGAAAGGTGGCAAGAAGGATCTTCCTGAAGGCAAGAAGATGACCTACGATCTCAACTATCTTGAGATTCCAGCCGTACTGAAGTACAAGTACGAAGTAGACGACCACTTCTCCATCCAGCCTCAGGTAGGCGGCTATTTTGCCGTTGGTGTAGGAGGCAAGATCAAGAACTTTGCCGAGCGTGAAGCAGAGAGTTCGTTCAAGGGTGCAAACTTCCGCCGCCTTGATGGTGGTATCCGCATCGGCTGCGGCATCGGCTACGACATGTTCTATGCCGATCTCACCTACGACATCGGTCTTGCCAACATCTGCCACGACAGTTTCGACAAATCCCACAATGGAGCCCTCCAGCTCAATTTCGGTGTTAACTTTTAAAGGTAAAAAAGTAAAAAGGTAAAAAAGTAAAAAAGGCCTACCCCCCGTTCGTCCCCGTTCCCAGCGATTCCATCGCTGGTCCCCATAAAGTTAAAAGCCCCTGATGCAAAAACACCAGGGGCTATATAAATTTACGAGGGAATGGGGGTATAAAGGGTTAAGGTTCTTTTTACTTTTTTACCTTTTTACCTTTAAAAGCCTTTTTACTTTTCACACAGTTCCCAATATCGATGGGCAAGGTCATGGATGAACTTTCGTCCTCGCTCGGTCCATACGAGATAAGTATGTGTGTAGGCTCTGCCCATCTTCTCCAGTCTGCCATCGCTCTTCGGGTCGAGGAAGGCGCTGTAGCGGGTACGGCTCATTGCCAAACCCATGTGGGCGTAATCGGCATAAAGAAGATACTGACCGCTCTGGTAATACTGGATATGGAGGGCGCAGAGCGAGCGGTTCAACTCCTGCGCTGTGATACCGAGTTCCTTCGCAATCTGCGTAGTGGTGAAGCAGGAAACAGAATCGAGCACGTTATCGCTATAGAGCGCCTTCGGCAGAAGATTACCCACCTGATTCTCCAACTGGATGATGTTATCACCATTCTTAGCGATGCGAAGCACCTGCTCATCCACCACATCATTCAGACGTCGGATTTCCGTATCCTGTTCGCCGATAAGCTTCTTCTGCTGTTCAATCTGCAGACGTTGCTTCTTTAGCAGATTCTCCTTCTCCTTGAGCGTAGCACGGAGAATTTCTTCCGCATGTCGGATTGTCTCCTCATCGCTCTCGCCCTGTTGCACCGGGATATAACCACCCGTCTTGCGAATCTGCGGCAGCACATCTGAAGTAACCCAGTTTTTGAACTTCACGGCAGTAGAAAGCTTAGAGCCGAGAACCAAAGCATAGAAACCGCTCTCGTTAACGAAGATCATCTGTTGGGAACGTACTGTTCGGCTTCCATCTTTACGCAAACGCCCCGAAAGTTTGACGTTGTGTTTCGCAACGTCAAATGTATTAACTAACTGACGCACAGCACATCTTGCAATCTTATACCCCAGCACATCACAGACATCCTTTGCGCAGAACAAAGGTTCTCCGTTCTCATCGGTCAAGGTACGAATCTTACCGAATTCAGAGTTTTCAAACACGACAGCAATTGCTGCCTTCTTATCCATTTCTACTTTATTTGTATTTACTGACTTTTTTGTATTAACTGACTTTACCATAATAATTTGTTTTTAAAAATTAATCACTAAAAATTCAACATTCAACACTCAACATTCAACATTACAAAATCGTAATCCAAACGCTCTCCTCCCGTTCTCTCGCTGCGGTAATGGCATTCATGAGCCGATGCAGCCAGATGCGGGAATTAAAGACGGCACCCTGTAATTTATTTTCACCTACCAGAATGCAGCCCTGCGTATCATCAGGATAATTACCGGCATGGATGCGGATGCCCTCAAAATCAGGAACACCCTGCACCAGCGGAAGCCACTTCTTAAACCTTGGCGATTTCGAGATAACTACAGGATACGAGCCTTCCGGTATCGCCGTATGCCCCGGTATCTTGCGGGCTTTCTTGCCCGATACCCTACTGTACCGTCCATCCTCCTCTTCCGGTTTCAGTTCGATACCCAGGAGATTTCTCCACGTAGGCTCCAAGGTATCACAGAAGTAATGCACCTTGTCCAACTTCGCCTTATCGAAGCTGTGCTCAAAGATACGCTTGTCGCCAATTTTTACCCCCGAACGCCAAGTACGCTTCACATCCTTATCGCTCAGGATATAAAGATGACCTATCGTATAAGTCTTCTTTTTTGCTATTCTTCTTACTACTATTTCCATAACTCAAACACCATTAAGATTCTAATATTTTTACCTCTTTACCATCCTTGCGGTTACGTAGCTTTTCAAAACTGAATAACTGAATACTGATTACGTCACCCGTAACACCCTTAGGCGGAATCTTGCGGATATAGTTTCGGTTCACCCAATTACGCAACATAGAAGGAGTGCCCTTCTTGTCCATGCCCAACTGCGAGCGGAGATATTCTGCCTGCTGGAAATTAAAGACATCAGGCAACTGCTGCAACAGATTTGCCGGTCCACGCTTGCTCGATTTCTCGTTCGAAAAGTTCGCCCTCTTGATGGCATCACCGAAGAATCGCATCTTGCAGTAGAGGTCGTAACGCTCGCTCCAGCGGATGAACTCATCTATCTCCGGCTCCCATTTACAACCGTTCGCCACATACAGCACACACGCCTTCAGGTAGGCGATGACGTTGGCACGGAAAGAAAGATTCTCATAAACCCTATCCTGCGACAGACGCGAGAACTCAGCATTCTCATCCTTCAGTTTGAGGGCAAGCTGGAATGCCTCAGGACAGTCAATCAGTCCCCTGGCGTTGTTCAGATTCTCGATATAAGGTTTCAGTGCCTCACGGTAAGCATCATCGTAATTGCCAAAGACAGGCATTTCATCACCGATTTCACGCTCCGGAATGGTACAGAAATTGATGCGGCTTATCGGACCATCTGTCAAAACTTTTGAGAAGTAACGCTGTCCTTTCTGGATAGTGGTAGATGCATTCCAGTTGAACCGGATGGTTACACGCTCCGTAACGCTCGATATGCCCACGCGAGTCTGACCGTACTGGTTGTCGCTATCTGAGGCAAGACACATGATACGGAAATGCTGGTTTCCGGTACCCTTCAGAGCATCAAACTGATCCAGCTCATTGAGCGAAGTGTAAAGAAATCGTCCCTGTGCTTCAGCGGTACGCATCACGAATGCCGGATTGGTCATATCAGCATCAATCTCCTGGATAACGAGGTTGTCCGGTCGCTTGCGTTTGTCCTTATTGGCACCCTTGCGTATCATCTCCTCCTTCCATTCCTTCTCACGTTTCAGATTCTCCGCATCCCGTTTCCGGATATCCTCCATAATATAGCTAATCGGCTTATTAACAGATGATTTACCTGCACCCGTACCGGCAAGCAAACATGTAGACAACGTAGCCTCATGTACTACATTATCAATGTATCGGAAGCTCGTCTGCCAGAGATGCGTAGCCAACGGAGGGAAGATAGCATGCGCCACTGCCGGCTTATAAATCTCCGGTGTCCGAGATATCAGCAGTTCCACCAGCTTCGGCAGTTTCTCCGGCATCGCTGGCGGTTCCGGATAATCCTCCTCGGTACTTTGAACTTGGAACATTGAACTTTGAACTTTGAACTGTATGATTACCATCAGCTCTTTCAACTTTTAACTGTAAACTATTAACTTGCCGGCTGGCCTGTTCGGCGGTGGCATTGATGCGGATAACATCACGTGAGAAAGGTTTCGAACTGTCACCATATTTCGCATAGAAATCATGGATAAGTTGGTGGCAATCCGGCTCCTGATAATAGCTCGGCATTTTCTCAGCCACCACCTTCATCAGTTCCTCCTCGCTCATCACCCTCGAAGCGCCGGCACTCATGATAGCCAGCAGGGAGGAATGTCTTGATCCTACGGAATCAATCGTCATCCCCTTCAGTCCCGCTGATTCCTGAAACAAATCAAAGGCTATCAGATTCTTCTCGCTGGCTTCCCCCAGCTCACCAGTGCCATAATTGCCCGAAAGTCTATTGTTTTGAACATTATCATTACTATTAACTGTAAACTGTAAACTATTAACTTTTGCATTCCCCCTTCCGTCAACCGTCAGTCCCCGGTCGAGAAAAGCCTTTCTTCGAGCCTGAATCTCGCTCTCCGGCAGCACCGCACACCACATTTCAGACCGGTAGATTTCCGAGTCCTTATCCGTCAGGAAAATCATTCTCTCAGGTGTGATGCAGCTCTCATCATGAGGCACGCCCAGTGCCTCACAATACGCCTTCTGCGTCTCCTCGATGGTCATCCCAATCGGCATTCTAATCCCGATATGCAGTTTTTTGCGAGCGCTATAACAGAGATGCAGCAACGAGCCGTTCCATATCCCCGAAGAGCAGTTCAGCTCGCGCGCCTTCTCGATAGCCTTCTCCACATACTCCTTATCATCCACATCGATAATCGTCTGGAAGAGAAAGCTTTCCGGCAGGGCATTCTCCTGTCTGCGCACATTATTCTTGAACATGCCGTAGTGCGGACAGAAGAAAGGCAGCTCGCTCTTGAGCCTTTCCTGCGCCTTCTTCACCGCCTGCGCATCGTTCAAATCCACTCCGTCAATCGGCAATTCACCCCGAATCTGCTGAATCATCTTCTTGATTTCCTCCGACCCGATGACCTTATCATAAGTATCGATATTGTAAGAAAAAACTTTCCCCTTATTTCCCTTACGATAAGGATTAATTGCCACTACATGTACTATTTCCATTTTACCTCCATATTTTTCAATTAATCGAACACTTCGCTGTTAATCATGATATATCCTGAGCCATAGCTTACATTGATAGGCAGAATCAGCGAGTTATCCGAAATTTCCTGGACCCCGTTCGCCTCGAAGAGCGAAGCATTCTCAGCATCATCCAGTCTGCTCTTAACGAACCCTATTACCCATTTTGCCGCAATCTTCTCGGCAGCAACATGCCTGTCTACCAGGTCCTTCACCAGCTGTTCATCGCAGAAGTTGATATCCGCATTTACGTTCTCAGCCTCCGCTTCTTCCTTCCCCATTTCCTGGTTCTCGAAGAAGAGGTTATACTTGATTTTCATATCCTTCATCATCACGATGTTCAGATTTTTCAGTTCCCCCTCCGAGTCAGCAATCGTCTCATAGAGTTTCTGTACCGACTTCTTGAAGATGTTTTTCACGTCCATCAGACAGTAATAGATTTTGCCTCCAATCACCACCACCCTCAGTTTTCCGTACTGCGGATGAGTAAAATAAAAAGGTTTCATTTCTTTCATCTTATAAATTCCTTTTTAAAACAGTTGGGCGCTCCCACAACGGTTGATGTGCCTATACACAAAAGCCCCCGAAACCCAGACCATATCGGTTCTGAATTCCGGGGGCAAATGTACAACAAGATGCTGAAACCTACCTGGTACGTACCTGGTACGCGTACCAGGTACGAATTAATTTGCGAAACGTTATTTACGTTATATAACAGACTAGTTAACAGATATTTATCGATTTTGCAGTTTCTCCGATAAATCCAGACATCTGTTGCTGGTCCATCCCTTTATTATAGGCAGAGCGAAGATTCTCCTTGTCAATATTCCAAAAGGTACCGAACACTACCCATACATTCTGTATGCCGAGTTTGGTAGAAATCTGGAATGCGAGAACTGCAGTTTTAGTTACAGAGAGTCCCTTAGGCTGGAAATGTTCATCAAGAAAGCCATGTATCGCCAAACTGGAGAGCACCATTAACCCCTGAGGATTAGCAAGAGATTCTGGCAGCTGACGGAATTTCTCTTCTGCCTTTGCCTTTTCTTCCTTCTTCTTAGGTCCATCACCATAATTTTCAATATACGTTGCATTATCGTGCAATTCGATTGTTCTATTATCACTCATGATTACTATGCTTTTAGATTCCATATAATTAACAATAAACTCACTGTCCAGACTTAAATAGACATCTGTTATAAAAATATATAGTGCCTTTATCCTCGACAGACTACGCTTGATTCGCGTACTTAAGTTTTTCTTCATATTGCATTATTATTGTAGTTGTTTTAAGTTTCTTGCCTCATTATAGCAGAGTATGAGTGTTTGCGCTAACAATTTATGAGGGCGTAAGCAGCCTGGAGTGCTGGTGATCGCCTCTTATCGTGAGGTGTGGGACCAATTCTACATCATTTTTCCTTTTGTTGAATATTTAAGTTAATAAAATGACCGAAAGATGCGTTTTTCAGTATCTAAGGCCGGTTAATTCTATCCTCCTCCCATTTTTCGAGATGCAAATATATAAAAAATATTAATACATACACAAGCTAAGTTTAATATTAACACGATTTTAACACAATTAGTAACAGAAAGCAAATTCCAAACATAAGTATAATATAAGTTAAACACAAAATCATCATCAGAAGTCGATATCGAATAGGAAGGAAACACTTATCATAGGTATTTATATCTCCTATTTCGTGTCTGCAACATTTCTGTTGTGCAAGAAACATGTGCATATAACGTATAGATATAGAACCATATAGAGGAATATCAAATTGGCTGTTCTATCAGATAGAACACTTAATATTTATCAGGCAACAAAAAACAAATCTCAATGAAGGTGATTACAATATTTGGATTCTTTTCGTCTTTATGATAATCTTATTTGTTTGTAGTAGTATACTAACATCACGACACAGATGATTGGGAACAGACTATTTATGAAGTTAGATTAAAACATAAAAAACAAACCTAAAAGAATCAATTATGAAGAAATTGAAAAATCCTGGCGCTATCTCAGGAATTACCTCTAAGGTAATGTTGGTTTCTACTATCTTGTTGACTCCAACAACTATGATGGCAGGTAAAATTCAAGGAGGAATTCAAACACCTCCTTCTGTAGTGCAGCAGTCAAATTCCATCAATGGTACTATTGTTGATGAGACTGGTGAGCCGATGATTGGTGTAACCATCAAAAAGAAAGGTAGTGGTGTCGGTGCCATTACTGACATGGATGGCAAGTTTTCTGTAAACGTACCTGCTGGTACAGTCTTGGAAATCAGTTACACTGGTTATAAAACTCTTACTGTTTCTGCCAAGCAAAATATGGGAATCAAGATGGAGCCTGATGCTATAGGTCTTGAGGAGTTGGTTGTTGTAGGTTACGGTACACAGAAAAAACGTGACTTGACAGGCTCAGTAGTATCCGTTAAGAATGAAGATGTAGTAGTTGCTCCTACCTCCAACGTAATGGAGGCTTTGCAAGGTAAAATCGCAGGTCTTGATATTACAAAATCCAGTGGTCAGGTTGGTGGCGGAGTTAATATTTTGCTTCGCGGTTCTCGTTCTATCTATGGCGATAACAGTCCTTTGTTTATTATCGACGGTCTGCCTGGAAGCTATGATGACATAAGCCCTAACGATATAGAGAGCATCGATGTATTGAAGGATGCTTCATCTACCGCTATCTATGGTTCAGCAGGTGCCAATGGTGTCATCATTATAACAACCAAGCGTGGAGCGAAAAATTCCAAGACAAAGGTTAATTTTGACGCTTTCTATGGTTGGAGTGGTTCTCCAGAGTACAAGAGTGGCATGACTGGTGATGAATGGGTTAATTATTATACAGAGGCGTATAAATATAAAAATGGCGTAGCTCCAGCGAGCGTTTCAGACCTCTTCGGTGGTAACCAGGATTATGTAGATGCTTATAATGCAGGAAAATGGATAGACTGGGTAGATCAGGCTATGAATAATAGAGCTACGACTCAAAAATATTCACTTTCCATCCAGGGTGGAACTGACAAGACAAATGTATACGCTTCATTGGTGTATAACCGTGACCAAGGATTACTGTCTAATGAGAAACTCAACAAATATTCTGTACGTTTGAATATCGATCAAAAGGTATTCGACTGGTTTAAAGCAGGTGTGTCGACCAATCTCAACTATAGCATCCGTAATCGCGGCGACAACAAGACATTCACAGGAGCATTGAGGGCTTTTCCTCTTGGTGATGTTTTTGATGAATTTGGCGAGTATAACTCTGAGTATATCAATAACCAATACTCTCCTATGGGCGATTATATCAAGAATCAGTATGACAATAATAATCGATATACCTATATCAATGCAATTGGTTATGCAGAGATTACTCCTTTCAAGGGTTTGTCTTACCGTACTCAACTTAATGGTTCGTTAGGTCATGGCCGCCAAGGTACATATTGGGGCAATTTGTGTCATGCCAACAGACCTACATATGCAGGTTCGCCTCACGCACAGATACAGAACTCAGACAGTTATAGTTATACATGGGAGAATATTCTTTCATACAATTTCAGCATTGCTAATGACCATAACTTTGGTGTTACAGGCGTTACTTCTTGGCAGAAGAATTCTAATGAATATACAAATGCAGACGGTAGTGGCCAGGATTTGGACATATGGAAGTATTGGCGTTTGTTGGCAGCCAATAGCCAACGTATAGAGTCAGGACTGACAACCACCCAAAAAATGTCATACGCCTTGCGATTTAATTATTCCTATAAAGGTAAGTACCTCTTCACTTTCTCAAATCGCTGGGATGGGGTGTCATTCTTCTCTCCAGGTAAGAAATGGGATTCATTCCCTGCAGGAGCATTAGCTTGGCGCGTGTCAGACGAAAGCTTCATGAAAAGCTCTGAAAAGTGGCTTGACAACTTGAAACTCAGAGTGGGTGCAGGTATTACAGGTAATTCTGGTGGCGTAGGTGCTTATTCAACACAAACAAATGCCTATAAATACACTTCTGCCGGCATCACTATAAATGGCAACATAGTGCCGTTCACTCAATATACCGGTACCTATGGTAGTCCTTCTTTGGGATGGGAAAAATCTTATAATTGGAACTTCGGTATAGATATGGCTGTACTCAAAGGACGTCTTGATGGCAGTTTGGATTTCTTCACCACTAAAACACGTGGTTTGCTCTTCAAGCGTACTATGCCTGTAACAAGTGGCAGTACTGGTTGGGGTTCTCCTTTGGCTAGCTGGGAAAATATTGCCAAGACTAGCAACAAGGGTGTGGAATTTACCATCAACAGCCGTAATATCGTTACCAAAGACTTCAAATGGAATACCACATTGACAGGAACTTGGAGCAAGGAAAAGATCGAGAGTTTACCTAATGGTGACTTGATTTCAGAGAATCTTTTCGTGGGTAAGCCTATTCATGCTATATACGATTACAAGTATGCTGGTATCTGGGGTACTGATGCTTCACAGGAAGAACTTGATAAGTATGGCGTGAAACCTGGATGGGTAAAGGTTGAGACGATTGAGAAATTTGACGAAAATGGCAATGGTGACGGAGGTGCGCATAAGTACAGCCAGGATGACCGTCAGGTATTGGGACACGAGAATCCTAACTGGATTATTGGTCTTAACAATACTTTCGTATATAAGGACTTCGACTTGACTATCTATGCAATGGGACGTTTCGGTCAGACTATCTATAGCAAAATGCTCGGTTCATATACAGCAAAGTCTGGAATTGGTACAAATCAAATTTCAGGTATAGACTATTGGACAGAAGAAAACCAAGGTGCTTATTATCCACGCCCTGGTAGTGGTGATGACCAAACAATTGGCAATACAGCCATCAATGTATATGATGGTTCTTTCATCAAGATAAAGAACATCACATTGGGTTATACACTTCCAAAGAGCATCTCTAAGCATGCGCTTATGGAGAAGTGCCGTTTCTATTTTACTGCCTACAATCCTTGGATTTTTGCTATGGACAGTAAGTTGAAAGGTACAGATCCAGAAATGGGTGGCTCGGATACTTTCCCGACTTACAAGCAGTTTGTTTTTGGTATAAATATCACATTCTAAACAATTAAGGAAAATGAAAAAGATGAATTTTAAGAATATATTGTTCTCTGCAGCTCTCGCTGCTGGTGCGATGTCTTTAGCTTCGTGCTCTTTGGAAGAAGAAAACCCTGGTGGTTTTACCATGGAGAACATGGCAGCGAACTCGGTAGAGTCATACCAGACTTTGCTTAATCAGTGCTATTTTGGTATGGAACGTTTCTTGTATGGTACGGATGGTTTCATGGAATTGACAGAAGGTGATACAGACCTCTGGACTTACCAAGGAAATCAGAATACTTCCTATACTCAGTATTTTTGGTTCTTCGCAGGTGCAGCACCTAACACCACCTATACAAATGGTATCTGGAACTCTCTCTACGATGGTATCGGTAGTTGCAATATGGCTATCAGTTTGGCAAATAAAGCCCCTTTTAAAACTGAGGCTGAGAAAAATGCCAAAGTTGCAGAAGCAAGATTCTTGCGTGCTATCTATTATTTCAATGCTGTAGAGCAGTTTGGTGGAGTTACCATGATTACTGAACCGGCTAGCTCAATGAATTTTGCTCCTACACGCACAGAACCTCTAACGATTTATAAGGACATCATCATTCCTGACTTGGAATTTGCGGTGGAATGGCTGGATAAAGGCAATGACGCAACTACTACACAGCCTACCAAAAAGGCTGCACTTGGAATGTTGGCAAAAGTTTGTCTGCAGACCAAAGAGTATGCTACGGACGAGTATATACCTGAGGCGCTTGATGCAGCTAAAAAGCTGATAACTGACTGTGAGTCGGGTGGCTCTACATATGGTGCTTACATGTATCCTACGTATGAGGAGGTATTTGCTGAGAAAAATAATAAAGAAAATAAGGAGGCACTATGGAAGCATCGCTGGTATGCTGGCAGCGATGGACATGGTTCTAGTAATGGTAACTTCAAATTGAATCGTAACAATGAGAAGTTCCTCTGTAATATCAATAAGTTTGGTGCTCGTGAAGACAATCAGACTAGCCGTCTAACATGGGAAGGCAGCCAGGCAGGTATCTTCATGCCAACTCAGTATTTGCTCAATCTGTATGTACAGCAGGATGGAACACTAGACCCACGTTTCCACAAGTCTTTCACTACTCAGTGGAACGCAAACAGGAATTATGAGTGGGACGAAAGTTCAAAGAACAACTTTGGTAAGGAAGATGCCATTGTTGGCAAGAAGCTGAATACAGGCGACTTGGCCATCAAAATCGTGATGCCTCAGGATGCTGATTATGCAGCGGAAGTAAGTAAGAAAGCTACAGCCAACTACTTAGTAGTAGATTATAAGGATGTATATGATGATGCAAATAAGAATGTGATAAACGAGCGTGGCGCAGGTGAAAACATGTTCCGCTACTTCTATCCATCTCTTAACAAGCATAATAGCAGCAACTATTATGTTGCTAATGCCAACAAAAAACGTAATGGAAACTTGAATGCTACATTCATCATACGCATGGCTGAGATTTACCTCATTGCAGCAGAGGCTGATATCTACCTAAATGGCGGTTCTAACGCTATGGGCTATATTAATAAGGTTCGCCAACGTGCAGGAGCTACCCCTCTCACTGGTTCCGCTTCTGTTCGTACAGTGTTGGATGAACGTGGTCGTGAGTTATGTGGTGAATACTGCCGCTTCTATGATTTGAAGCGCACAGGTATGTTCAAGGACAATTCATATCTACAGGCTACACATCCTGACTTAGGTAGGTATTTCAAACCAGAGTATGCTCTTCGTCCAATTTCAACAACCTTTACAAATGGTATTATTAATGGCGCAGAATACCAGAATCCTGGTTATTAATTTTTTTAGATTTAACTAATATATACTCGAGTAGGAGGTGAATGCTGATAATAGGTGTTTATCTCCTACAATAAGCCTAAGCACTTCCAGATACGTAGATTCACTCGTATGATGGAATATCCATCCATGCTCAGGAACCCATACCAGAAGTTTATCAGATTTATTTCGTTGCCTCATCGTTGGTACTACTAATAATTATTAAATGCAAAGGTAAACAAAAAAGCGTAACGATGCTCAGCAAGTTGCATATTTAACGTTACTTTAACTTAGTGATACCAATATCAAAAAAATACGCCGAAATTCCGTTATACAATGTTAAATAGCATATTTAGAATGCAAATTCTTAAACAAGAAGTTGGCATTTTGGAATGAAATTAGTAATTTTGCAGCAACAGTTCCTGCCACGCCTCTTCTTGAAAGCGTACCACGGCAGGACTTCGTGTTTTATATTATACTGAAGTAATATGCAGTACACAAAACAAGCAATGGATTTTTATTGTCAACTTGACATTTTGAAAGAACGCGGGCTGACAATCGAAGATGAAGAAGATGCTATAAAATTTCTTCATTCTGTAAGCTATTTTCGTTTTGCGAACTACCTACAACCGATGGAACTGAATACAGAATCACATAGATTTGCACAAAATAGCAGTTTCACTTTTGCTACTAATTTATATGTCTTCGACCGTGAACTTCGTTCTTTGATTTTTACGGCAATCCAAGACATCGAAATAGCATTCCGTACTCGAATCATCCATTATTTTTCAATGGAACATGGTCCGTTTTGGTTCATGAATGCCAGCAAATTTAAGAATCAAAGTATTTTCAATTCTTGCCTTGACAATATAGCAACCGAGGTAAATCGTTCAAGAGAAGATTTTATTTCAGAATACTACAACAGCTACACGGCTCCCTCATTTCCACCAGCTTGGAAAACTTTGGAAGTAGTTTCCTTTGGTACACTATCCAAATTGTTTTGCAACTTCAAAGACAACTCTGTCAAGAAGAAGGTGGCAAAAGAGTTTCTACTTCCACAATATCTATATTTAGAGAATTGGATAAAATGTATTGCGGTGTTAAGAAATGCTTGCGCTCATCATGCTCGCATTTGGAACCGACGTTTTCCAACAATGCCTATAATGCCCAATTATTTACCTTCTCAATGGCTTATTACTGGCAATTTTCGTCCCAATAAATTGTATCCTCAACTGTGTTGCCTTGCATATTTGGAACAATCTATAGCTGCAAATGGAAGTTTTTCCAAACGCCTTTTGAAACTCATAGATAAAAGTGAGATTGTAAATACTCGTTCTATGGGATTTCCACAAGAGTGGAAAAACGAACCGTTGTGGATTATAAACGGATAGGAATGTCCGGTAACTTAATTAAGTGAAACAACGGGCACCAGCACCACCAAGCATTCTGGCAATTCTGGTACCACCATCTATAAAGATAAGTATGGACAGGTTACCCGAAAGGGAACAGTTAGGGGCAGGGTGCCAAAGAAAAGTTCCGATTATTATTACGGATGGAGCAGTTCTAAATCAAAAGGTAAATAATCTGGAGAAGTTCTCCCCACTGGCAAAAATAAATTTAGGCAGCAACGCATCCCTATGAATCCCGTTACTGCCTAAAATAAGTAACGCCCCTCTAGCATGCTGCCTTTCGGCACGCCTGAGGGGCTTATTATCTTTAGTTGAAACTGTCAATCTGTACAGGTCGAAATAGTTCATCATTTCTCGCGCTGTGCAAATCGGCAAGCTTCGATGAGTTTCTGCTTCAGCTTGCCACGGCCAGCCATCACAGTTTTATTTTGCT
>ERZ1034753.513-NODE-513-length-13941-cov-4.299438_pt1 | contig 13941 bp, 7 predicted proteins | sample MGYA00520702_ERZ1034753 | MGnify/ENA primary metagenome ERZ1034753 (study PRJEB33766, sample SAMN09781700) | gut metagenome | biome: gut microbiome | host: Homo sapiens | place: Madagascar | study: EMG produced TPA metagenomics assembly of the PRJNA485056 data set...
TGACTGGACCGTTCTGAAAGAACAGCTGTGCAATGAGCTTTTTGAGCGTGATTATACGTTGGTTTCTAAATAACGCCAAGCCAGATTCCCACATATGCGGCTGCCTGAGGAATTTTGCTTAGCACCCGTATTCCCATATGTTTATATGCTGCGCAGCTCTCATAATCCTGCCCTTCGTATGCTCCGACAAGATAAACCGGTATTGAAAGCGTTGCTGCCTTTTCAAGCATTTCACAAAACGGACGATAATCCGTGCATACAGTTCCGGAATGATAACTTTCAATAATAACTGCTTTCACACTGTCAGTTATCTCAGGACATACCATTCCCGGATGTACACTCATACACATTATTCCAATACATCCGTCCGGAGTTTCCGGTGTTTCTTGTATTCTGCCGTATTTTGGACACGCATGGTTCGTCCTTATAAATCTTCCGTCATCAAATTCACCGTAATATTCCTCATTCACACTATGCAAGGAATCATCAAACATTCTGTGCGGCATCAGTTCGAGCGCGCAGTGAATCCTGCATCTGCCGCCTCTGTTGGCGTATGCCGCATAGGCACCGGTTCCGTATCTTCCCTTTATAAAAAGTACCGCCGAACGGAAATTAACCAGTCCGTTGGACCGTTCATCTTCAAGCACATAATTGCTCGCGACCATAATTACCGGAATTGAATCACATCCGACTGCATATGCCGCGACAGCTGCGCCATACTGGAGCGTATCGCTTCCGTGTGTGACAATGATTCCGTCATATCCGGCATCCACTCCCTGACTTACCGCATCAAAAAGTTTCTTAAAAGTATTTCCATCAGCATTCTCACTTAACACTGTATACGGAGATTCTGTATCAAACCTGACATCCCGGGCCTCATCAGGATATGCATCCGCATACATTTGTAATAATTTATACGGTTTGATTCCGTCAATGCTGATATACTCACCGGATGCTTCACTGCCAATGGTCCCACCGGTAAAAATAACAAGAATTTTCATCACTGTCCTCCAAGCACATTCATGCTTTCTATTACCGAAGTAACTGTTTTAATATAACTGTCGCTGTTTTTTACTTCTTCTTTGTCAAAATAATATGTGAAATATGGTATTTCACCGTTGGAAAACCGCATTCTGTTTCCGTAACTCCGGATAAATTCAGGAATTTTAAGCGGATCTATCTTAGCCTTCGGGAACATCTTAATCTTCATTTCCTTGCGTCCGGCCTTGATTTCAAGAATATATTCCTTATGCGCGATTGATTTGATATACGCTGTGCGCATAAGGTTCATTGCCGACTTAGGAACATCTCCGAAACGATCCATAAGTTCGTCCGTCATATCGGACAATTCTTCCGCTGTCGAAATAGCCGCAATCCTCTTGTATATATCCAGTTTCTGAGCCTCGCTTCTTATATAGGTTGCCGGTACAAAAGCATCCACATCTATATCCACGACCGTCTCGAAATCCTCACCGGTATCGATTCCTTTAAGATTGGCGACTGCCTCATTAAGAAGTTTGCAATACAAATCATATCCCACAGCTTCCATATGTCCGTGCTGTTCCTCACCCAGAATATTGCCTGCGCCACGGATTTCAAGGTCTTTCATGGCGATTTTAAAACCGGAACCCAGTTCGGTAAATTCCCTGATTGCGCTGAGCCTCTTTTCGGCAATTTCGCGGAGGATTTTATCGCGCCTGTACATAAGAAAAGCATATGCCACACGGCCGGAACGGCCTACACGTCCGCGGAGCTGATAGAGCTGTGACAGACCGAACCTGTCTGAATCATGTATGATAATAGTATTAACATTCGGTATGTCAAGTCCGGTCTCAATGATTGTAGTCGATACAAGTACATCTATGTCTCCGTTGACAAAATCGACCATTATTTTCTCAAGTTCACGCTCATGCATCTGTCCGTGCGCAAAAGCTACATTGGCATCCGGAACAAGCTTGCTTATATTCAGGGCAAATTCGTCTATGCCCTGAACTCTGTTATAAACATAGTATACCTGTCCGCCACGGGCAAGTTCACGGTTAATGGCTTCACGGACCATCTCTTCATCATACTCCGTAACAAACGTCTGTATAGGAAGTCTGTCCACCGGCGGCTCTTCCAATACGCTCATGTCCCTGATCCCTATGAGACTCATGTGAAGCGTCCTTGGAATCGGTGTTGCCGTGAGTGTTATGACATCCACCGTGTCCTTGAGCTGTTTGATTTTCTCTTTGTGTGTAACGCCAAAGCGCTGTTCTTCATCTATTATAAGAAGTCCAAGGTCCTTAAATACTATATCCTTAGAGAGTATTCTGTGTGTTCCGACCACAACGTCAACAAGACCTTTTTTAAGGCCTTCAATAGTTTCCCTGATTTCTTTCGGTGTGCAGAAACGGGACAACATTTTAACATTGACGCCGAAATCCTTCATTCTCTGGTCAAAACCGGTAAAATGCTGCTTGGCAAGGATGGTCGTAGGCACAAGATATGCCACCTGTTTGTTATCCTGCACAGCTTTAAACGCAGCCCTCATTGCAATCTCCGTTTTGCCATATCCAACGTCCCCGCAGATAAGTCTGTCCATTATCTTGCGGCTTTCCATGTCTTTTTTGGTATCTTCTATCGCACCAAGCTGATCGGCCGTTTCCTCATACGGAAAAAGTTCTTCAAACTCCCTCTGCCACGGTGTATCCGGACTGAATTGGTATCCTTCCTTCTGCTGTCTTATCGCATAAAGTTTCACCAGTTCATCTGCCACCTGCCTTACAGCTGTCTTGACACGGGATTTGGTTCTGGTCCACTCAGCGGTTCCAAGCTTATTAAGCTTTGGTTTCTTAGCTTCGGCATCGGCATATTTCTGTATCATATCCAGCTGTGTTGCCAGAATGTACAAATTACCGCCGCCGGCATACTCTATCTTAATGTAATCTTTCTCGACCTTGTCGACCTCAATTTTCTCAATACCACGATAAATTCCAAGTCCGTGATTTTCATGCACTACATAATCCCCTATGTTCAGCTGCGCAAATCCCGAAATCGGTGTTCCCTGGGTATTTCTGGTTTTCTTCCGCTCTTTCCTGGATGTACCGAAAATATCGTCCTCCGCAACGGCAACAAATCTAAGATCCGGATATTCATATCCGCGTCTTAATCTGCCTCCAAGTGTCATAACCTCGCCTTCGACAGGTTCTCTGTCTGCGCTATCGGAATATATGGCTGTCACGCCGTTATCCCTTAAGTCTGACGCAAGTCTCTGTGCTCTGGTTCTTGATGATGACATAAGAATAATGCGATATTTCTGCTTTTTCCATGAATTGATATCGGATATTAATGTTTCAAAAGAATTATTATATGATGCGATACTTTTGGAATTGATATTATAATGTCCCGATACCTGCAGAAGCGGGAGCCTGCAGTCAAGTGTCGCAACCGCCATCGCATATCTTGCGCCTATTTTGGCGTAAATTTCGCCCTCTCCGAAAAGCACATCCGTCTGTGACGGAAGGATATTTCCCTTCTCCAGCCTGTGAGACATGCTTTCACTGAATTCCTTTGTTGATACACGCATTTTCTCATCAATCCGGTTCGGCTCATCCAGTACAACAAGTGTACTCTGCCGGTCAAAATAATCAATTAATGAAACACCCGTCTTAACAAATGAATTTATATAACTGTCACATCCGGTGTAATCTTTAAGGACAAAAAGTTTCTCCTTAAGCTGCTCAAAATTCTTCTTAATCTGCGCTGCTTCCGCCAGTCTGTTATCCTTCTCAAGCCGTGCGGCATACTCTTTTGTCTCTTTTTCAAGGCTTTCCATCGCATCCGCCATGTTATCATCCGGAATAAGTTCTATTGCCGGAAAAATTGTCACATCTTCGACATTCTCAATCGAACGCTGGCTTTCGGCATCGAAACTTCTTATGGAGTCCACCTGCGTATCCCAGAGTTCTATTCTGTACGGATTCTCTGCCGTGAGCGGATATACATCAATTATTCCGCCCCTGATTGCAAACTGTCCGCCAAATTCAACCTGGGCACAACGTTCATATCCCATAAGCGAAAGTTTCTCTGCAAGTTCGTCCACATCAATGTCATCATCCGCCGCTATTCTTATCGTGTACCGCTCATATACCTGCAAAGGCATAAGTTTATCCATACAGCCGTCAATTGTCGTCACTACCGTCAAGGACGGTTCTTCCGAAAGTCTGTGAACTGCTTCAAGACGTTCCTTCGCAAGCTGGTTTCCGTGTATGTCCGCACTATAGAAAATAAAATCCCTCGCCGGATAATATACCGTATTACGGTCCATTGCACGGTAATCCTCGTAAATCTGCCTTGCCCTTATTTCATTATAGGTCACGATAAGTCTGTACTTAAACTCCTTACCTACCCCATAAATAAAGTGCGGCTTCTGCTGCTCAACGCATCCAAAAGCCACCGGCACCCTGCCTGTTTTCTTCAGGTCGTATATTATATTATCATAGTATGCCAGTTCGTGGACCAGCAGTTCCAATACATTCATAATTCCTACCCGTTATATTTGTTCATGGCTGCATCGCATCCTTCACCAATCATGCATTCAACCGCCTCGCACGCCCTTTTAATTCCTTCGGATACCGTAGCCTCATCCTGGGATGAAAATCTTCCGAGAACATAATCGGCAAGATCCATTTCCTTCGGCTTATCCCCGACACCAAACTTAAGACGCGGAAAGTTCTCACTTCCAAGGTGCGCAATAATGCTTTTGATTCCGTTATGCCCACCGGCACTGCCTTTCTTGCGGATTCTGATTCTGCCGACATCAAGACTGATGTCGTCAAAGAGAATGATTACATTCTCAGGCTCTACTTTATAATAATCTGCTGCAGGACCTACACATTCACCACTGAGGTTCATGTATGTGAGCGGCTTGAGTAAAATTACTTTCTCTCCGCTTATAATGCCCTTACCAACAAGTCCGTTATGTTTCCTGTCGCTGAATGTTATCCCGTTTCTGACCGCCAGTTCATCTATCAGCCTGAAACCTATATTATGTCTCGTTTTATCGTATTTGGACTCAGGATTACCGAGTCCCGCTATTATATACATATTCTGTCTCTCCTTAAGCATTCGGATATTTTAGTATAGCACAATTTTACATCGTTATCCAATAAATTTGTTGAATTATTCATATATAAATGTTATTATCATATACATAAAAAAATTTAAAGGAGTTGATACTTTGGACCCCAGTGTCGCGATACAGATAGTAGCACTTGTAGTGCTTATTGCTCTGTCATCATTTTTTTCATCTGCTGAGACATCATTTGTCTCGGTTAATCTCATTCGTATGCGTTCACTCGCAGACGACGGCAACAAAAGAGCTGCCAGAGTTCTCAAAATTCGTGAGAATTCCGCCAAAATGCTCAGCGCAGTTCTTATCGGCAACAACCTTGTAAACATTTCAGCTTCAGCGCTTGCGACGATGGTTGCGCAGTCGCTTTTCGGCAATTCCGCCGTCAGCATTGCAACCGGAATCATGACGGTCGTGGTTCTCATCTTCGGTGAGATAACGCCAAAAACCATCGCAACCGCCAATGCGGATAAAATTGCGCCGGTATACAGCAGCATAATCTGGCTGCTTATGATAGTGTTTACACCGGTAATTTTTATATTGAACAAGGTCTCATCGGCGTTTCTTTTTATACTCGGATTTAAGTCTGACAAAAACCAGGCTTCCATAACCGAGGATGAACTTCGTACTCTCGTCAATGTAAGCCACGAAGAAGGCGTTATCGAGAATGACGAACATGCCATGATAAGCAACGTGTTTGATTTCGGGGATTCCCAGGCCAAGGACGTAATGATACCCCGCATTGATATGACTTGCATCTCCGTAAATAGTACCTACGAAGAGATTGTTGAGGTGTTCCGCGAGGATAAATACACCCGTCTTCCGGTATATGAGGATAATGTTGATAACGTGATAGGTATTATTAATGTTAAGGACCTTCTTCTCTGTGACAAGGAAACCGAATTCAATGTCCGCAATATTCTTCGTAAACCATATTATACATACGAATTCAAGGATATTTCGGAACTTATGACCGAGATGCGTAAGACCTCCAACAATTTTACCATAGTTGTTGATGAATATGGTTCCACCGTCGGAATGATTACACTTGAAGATCTTCTTGAAGAAATTGTCGGTGAAATACGTGATGAGTATGACTATGATGAAGAGGATGACATTGTCAAAGTCAATGATACTGAGTACCTTTTATCAGGTTCTGCCAAACTTAACGATATTGATGACATCTTTGAACTTCCTAAGGACGAGGATGCTTCAGAATATTATGATTCGATCGGAGGTCTCATTGTCAAACACCTTGAACGGCTGCCGCAGGAAGGCGACGAAGTCGACCTTGACGGACTTAAGTTCATAGTCGAGAAATGTGACAAAAACAGGATAATTAAAGTCAGAGCCTACATTGTTCCGCGCAATACCACAGATGCGGACGATACACACGCAGGAGGCACACATGAAAAAAATACTTAACGAATTCAAGGAATTTATATCCAAGGGAAACGTAATCGATCTTGCCGTAGGTATGATTATTGGTTCTGCATTCACAGCCATTGTGTCATCACTTGTCAGCGACATATTCACACCTATACTCGGTTTTCTGATTCCGGAAGGTGGTTTTTCCGCATTTAATGACATCGGACCGGGATTTAATTTCGGTAATTTCATCAATGCAATCATCACTTTCTTCATCACGGCCCTCTGTCTTTTCATTGTAGTCAAGACAATCAATGCCTTCAGAAATATTAAGAAGAAAGAAGAAAAGCCGGCTGAGCCGACTACAAAGATCTGTCCTTACTGCATGTCGGAAATTAACATCAAAGCTGTTAAATGTCCGTGCTGCACATCGGATTTAGATAAATAATTACAGAATAAAACCGCGGTACATATCACAAGTACCGCGGTTATTTACTGTCTATCTGTTATCCTGTCCATAGTATGCATTGGCTCCGTGTTTACGGTTATAATGCTTGTCCAGAAGATACTGCGGAACTCTCTGTGCTCTCGGGTCCAGTACCATTGTATTATATGCCATTTCCGCAACATGTTCCATAACAGTCGCATTGTATACCGCATTGGCAGGGTCCTTGCCCCACACAAACGGTCCATGGTTACGGACAAGTATTCCCGGTGTAGCCATAACATCCGTTCCGTCTATCGCCTCGATGATTACTTTACCTGTATTGGTCTCATAATCACTTTCCACTTCGTCTTTGGTCAATGCCCTTGTACAGATTATATCATTATAGAAATAATCTGCATGTGTTGTTCCGAATGCCGTAATAGGCATTCCTGCCTGCGCAAATGAAACTGCCCAATGTGAATGTGTATGAACCACCGCACCCATGTCCTTAAAATGCTTATATAATTCCACATGCGTCGGCGTATCCGAAGACGGTCTGTAACTTCCTTCCACAACATTACCGTCAAGGTCAACAACTACCATATCAGATGCTTTCATTCCGTCATAATCAACGCCGCTTGGCTTAATTACAACAAGATTACTGTCACGGTCAATCCCACTCACATTGCCCCATGTATAAATTACAAGTCCCTGTCTTACAAGTTCAAGATTCGCATCAAGGACTTTTTCTTTCAATTCTTCAAGCATCCTTATGTCTCCTTCGTCACGATATAAAATCTTTGTCTTTAAGTATGATCAACCCGCCGTTTTTCCTGGATGTCCGGCGTTTTCCCTTGCGGCTGCCGCGTTCAATCGCATCATCCACAATCTCCCTGATACTTTCAACTGCTTTGGTAGCATCTCCGGTATCAACGCCTCCTGCAAGAAGGTATAATTTAAGTAATGCTTTCTCTCCTATAATATAACCTTTTTCACGCGCATAGTCCTTAGCTGCTGCCACAAGTTCATTTACCGAATACCTTCTGACCTCAACACGATAGTCAAACATTCTCGAAAGATCCGGAACCTCTGCAAAAACACGGTTAATCGAATAATCCTCACCTGTTATGATTACAAGCATTGATTCTGTATCGCCTTCCATTACCTGTGCAAGTTCCCTGGCTGATTCTTTGGTAAGCTGTCCGGCATTTTCTATGATAAGAGTGATTCCCTTAAGCTTATCCGCAGATGCCAATATACTCTTACTGTTTATAGCCGCCGCATTGGTCTTGGCTATGCGCAGTTTCTTATTGTTGTCCTCCGAATGCAGTGCCTTGAATAAATCGATTGCAAAATCCGTTTTATCGGTCTTGGCCCTTCCGACTACGGCAATATTACCGTGTGCAGAGGTTCCGTCCGGGACTTCACGTTTCTTATTATTGATAATCTCGGCAGCTGTCTCTTCCATTCCGCTGATGAAGAGATATTTCTGCAGATACCGGCGTTCCGAAGGCTTAAGGACATAGTCATTGTCGTTGTCTTCTTCAACCGCAGCCGTCATCTCATCTTCAGCCGCACTGTGTTCTTCCTCATATGCGGCAATCTCTTCTTCTGAAAATTCTTCTTCTGCCTCATCATCAGCCATTATTTCTCCGGCATCGTCAGCTTCATCATCAATGTACTCTTCTTCGGCAATCATTGTCGGTGCTTCTTCACCGGCTCTGGCATCCAGTTCTTCCCTGACTTCGGCCATAAGTCTGGCTGCAATATCATTAATGGCATCTTCAGCTGCATCATTGATCATCTGCTCATCATCGGGTATTTCCTCCGGCTCTGCAGCTTTGGTTTCCGTATCAGTTTCCGGTGTATCTTCTACAACTGTATCCTGCATGGATTCCATCCACTGCATTATGTCCATCTGACCATCTATTACTTCACTTTCCTCCGGCTCTGCAGGTTCCGAACCTGCTTTTTGCACAGCTTCTTCCACTGACTCTTCCGGCTCTGTCTCATCAGTTTCCGGTTCCTCCTGCGGTTCGTCATCTTCGGTAACCAGTCTGACCATGTACTCATCATCTTCTTCAGGTTCAGCTGCCTCTGCGACGCTCTCTTCTTCCACCGGTTCTTCCCGGTTCTCTATAATCGTCTCAAAATCTTCTATAATGAATTCAGGATTGGTACCGGCCTCGCCCTCCATCTCACTCTTCTCAACGATATATTTAGGAAGCGCTCCCTCAGGCAACGGAACATCCGCTGTCATCGGTTCTTTAGTGTCATCTTCCATAACGCTTCTGTATCTGTTCCAATGATGCGTATTAATCCGGATTTCCTTGGTCGGTTCGTCTATGCCCTCATATATATCTTTATACTTATCTTCAATACTATCCGGCTCAGACTCTTTCTCTACTTCCGGCTGTTCTTCGGCTTCTTCCGGTTCTTCCGGTTCTTTCTCCTCCTCCGGCTGTTCTTCCGGTTCTTCCTCCGCCTCCGGCTGTTCTTCGGGCTCTTCGGCTTCTTCCGGCTCTTCCCATGTGTCTTCCTCCGGTTCCACGAATTCAGTGGTCTCCGACGGTTCTTCAATTCCGGCCGGTTCGGTTATTTCCGGCTCAACCGCCTCTTCTCCCTGTCCGGTTATTTCCGGCTCAACCGCCTCTTCTTCTCCCGGACCGTTTATTCCACCGAGAATCTTCGCCATGCTTTCGGCAAGCTGTGCCTGTATGTTCTGAGTATCATATATAGAATAATCTTTTTCCTGTACCTTGTATTCTTCCTGCGGTTCAGGTTCCTTAACTTCCTCATGTTCAATATCAGGTTCGCTGTCATATTCCGGCATAACCGTGCTGTATTCCATACCGGCCGCGCGGTATTCTTCCATCATATCAAGCTTGGCCTGCTGTGATTTGGTAAGCTTGGCATAGCGGTTCTTAAGCCTCAATGCCTTCTCAACATATTCTCCTTCATTGAACCAGAGAATCAGATCATCACATTCACGCACACATTCATCAATTCTGCCCGCCTGAGCATATAGTTCGGCAAGTTCATATTCATATTGCTCGTCAAGTTCACTCTGTTTGTACTCTTCAAGAATCTCTATAAGGCGTTCAACCGGCACCTTGCGTGCCTTGTTAAGCTTATACATAAGGATATATTTTTCCGTATCCCTCGGTGCTGCCTCTACGAATTCGTTATACAAATCATCGGCTTCATCAAGATCATCTATCGCAATTGATATCTCCGTGAGCTTATATATAAGCCTCTTGCCACCAAGATTTCTGTTATAGGCATACACACAGATATTGCGTGCATCCTTAAGCCTTCCGGCTCTCTCATAAACGTCCTCGGCAATGGCAAGTTCTGACCATTTCTTGACTTTACGCCACTCGATCGTTTCAACAACCTTGGCCGCTGCCTCATAATCGCCTTTGTCACGTAATTTATTTATCTGTTCAAGTTTAATTCCAAATTCAACTCGGTCCACACCAATTACCTCTCATTCTGTAAAGCGGAATTTTCTCTAATAATTCATTGTATCACAGCGGCATATCAATGTCAAAAATCATGTGTTAAAAAAATCCTCGATTGTTGACTGTTCGTAATCAAGCTGCACATATTCCATCTCATCGGCTTTAACCTGACTTCTGTAATCAACAACAACTGTCTGTTGTCTGCCTGCCACAAGTTTCTGTCCGAGAATGTAATTCACATCAAACATTCTGGTAATTGCCGGTGTGGCGCCTCTTGCCGGAACGATTAACTGGACATGGTTGGTCTTAAGCATACCGAAAATCGGTTCCCAGATATACACATCCTTCGCCGCACCGAATGGGTTATCTATGAAAATAGTATTACCGGTTATCTGTGAATCCTTATTGGCTGAATTCAGACACGCAATATAATTGATAATCGCTATAAGAAACTGTATGTATATACCCTGCGACTGGCCGGTACTACCGACCGCCTCCTCGTACCTGAGATAACGGCTCTGGTCCTTAATATGTTCCCTCTTGTAAAGCGAGAGTTTAATACTGTTCATATCCTGGACTACGACTGAGAACAATCGCTTCCATGAAAGCCGTCCCTTGATGTATTTGAGTTTGTCTTCCGGAGAATGGAAGGTTTCTGCCGCCGACACCGTCTCATTGATATATACTGACATTCTGTCCTTATACATATCTTCCCTGATATACGGAACCGATAATGTGATTATTGGTATAACCTCATCATCCAATGTAATACGTGATAACTTAGGAAGCCTGTCAAGTTCAGTCCTGATATTGCTGCATATCTGTATACATCTGTCTTCAAACCTGTCCTTAATATGTTCCATCTCACCAAGACTTTTGTCAATTCTGTCACGTTCAAGCGCTATGCATTCATTGGTCTGCTTAAGTCCATCCACCATTGCCGTCACATCTGCCACACATTGCGGAAGCTCAACCGATGCCATGATTTCCTGCGCGAGTTCATATGCCTTAAGGTCCTCCAGTGAAGTTATAAGTTTCTGTTTTCTGTTATAAAAATCTGTTTTGAGTCTGTCTTCCTCTTTGAGAACACGGTTATATTCTTTACGTAATTCATCATATGAAGACACATCCGCAGTCAATATTCCATTAGCAGTTTCACGTCCGGAAAGTCCTGCATTGGTGACAATCCTTTCCAGGTCGCGTTCCATGACCATCGCATCCCTGTTATCATTTTCAAGCTGTCTTATCTGCGATTTAATATCACTCCGTCTTGCTGTAATTTCAGACATCTTATGTCTGAACACAGCTATGCTCTCCTTCGGATTATCATCGCTCATGCGTTCAAATGTGCCGTATTTCTCCTCATACACCCTGCGCGCATGCTCAATGCTTCCTTCAATTCTGTTTCTGGAAGCTGACTGTGCATCTATTTCGGAATCTTTGGCAGCCGCTTTGCGGTCTGAATCATTAATTTCACGACGCAGGTTCTCAATATATGCCTCATCGCGTATTACAAGCAGTCCCTTTTCAAGATTCTCTTTGGCATCCTCAAGCGACATACCGTTGCGTTTTATGCTCCTCTCAGATTTATCCATTGCCGCGCGGCAGTTATTCATAAGCCTTGTCTTATCCTCTATATCACCGTTGCGGCCGGTTATAAGCTCCTGCAAAGCCGCAAACCTGGCATCGACTGCCTCTTCAAGCATACCCTCAGGGTTGGCGGCATCATCATTTTCACGGTAATACGGTCTGTAAATGCTATTATAGACTTCATCCTCCCTATCAATATCAGCTCTTATTCTGTCACGATTATTAACCGCATTTTCAAGTTTCACGGAAAGATTTTCCTCGTTCCGGGCAGCAATATCGTATTCCGCCCTGGCCTTATCCATCTCAGCACGGACTTTATTTCTGCGCTCACGCAGCCCGATAAGTTCGGCATAAATCGCAAGATTATCCTCAAGCATCTTTCTGCGTGCCATACATTCATCAAGATGTTCTTTTTCAGCTGCAAGAGCCTTCTTCAAAGCCTCATTTCTCACAGTTTCGTTAGATATTGTCCTGTTACACAGCTCGATTTCATCCTGCAGCTGTGCCATATCTTCTTCGATCTGACCAAGCTCCGATTTGATTATTTCCGCCGGTTCATCCTCTAAAACAGTTCTTGCGGTCACGATATCATCTCTTATAACCTCGGCCTTATCGCGGATGCTCACAAGACTCTCTTTTGCCGTCTTTAATTCCTCCGATACATTATCTGTTTCGGCAGCAAGTGCCGCTTCATCCCACAGAAAATCCATTCTCTTATATGCGGCATTCATACTGCCTGTATCCGGGAAATCCATTTCGTTTCTGATGATTGGAACCATATATGTTCCGGTATTCATCGAATAAATAACCTTATCCGCCGCTATCGCATCATATGCATCACCGGCAACGATCACATAAGGCAGATATGGATATTCCCTTATCATATCCACGCCGGCATCACGTCCCGCACGGACAGCATTTCCGTAACGACCCCTGAGGTAATCGAGAACCGCTTCAAATCTGCTGTCATAATCAGGCACTTTATGCTCTTTGATACTGCCAAGATATGCCTGAAGACTGTTAATTTCATTTTCCTTCTCTATCTGCTGTTTTAATGTGCTGTCATATATCTGCTGCATCGTGTGCATCAGCGCATCACGGCCGCAATTGTATATATTACACAATGTTGATATATGTCCGGTTCTCTTTACGGCAGCTTCATAACGCGTTGCCGCTTTATCATAATCTGCCTTCATCCGTTCATATCTGTTCTGTGCAACAGCTGCTTTCTTCTCATTATCGCGTATAATTCCGGCACACTTAGCAGTATTTTCGTCAAGCGACGCGATATTTTCCCGGCTCTTATCAATATCATTTCCATTATCTTCATATGCCTGGCCGAGCGCATCCGCAACTATAAGCGAACACTCCTTAAGGCCAGCCATCAGGCTGCTTTCTTTGGAAAGGCAGATTGAGTTGACCTCATCATATATTCCCTTTTCGCTGCTCATCCCCGCAAAAAGAGCGCGCACCTTCTCCTTCTCTGCCTCATATTCGGATTTAATGTCAGCTGCCGTTTCCTCTGCCCGGTTAAGACCCTCCAGATTTAATGCTCTTTTTTCGGTATAAAATCTGTATTTCAAAGCAGCCAGCCGGTGCATGGACTCAATTATCTCTTCATCATCCTTGCTTCGGTTGGCAATCAATTCTTTTAATTTATCATACTCTGCACCCGCATCAGTATAATCCCTGTACTCCAGCGCAATATCATTAAGCCTTATCTGTTCTTTAAAACCGGCGCTGCGGTCTGAAATCGCATTTCTTGCCGCGATCGTCTCCTCTATAAGACTGTTCAATTCATCCAGTTCGTTATACTCTTCCTCTATCTCCGCACGGGCTGCACCGGCGGATGCCACATCATATTCCTCATCCAGCGATGCGTATGTGTTTTCCAGATTCTCCAGCTGCTCTTTCTTTCCCGCAAGCTCTCTCCGGCATGCCATAAGACATCCGACAAGTCCGTCCGCTGTATGCTCTTT
>ERZ1034753.519-NODE-519-length-13895-cov-5.711199_pt1 | contig 13895 bp, 9 predicted proteins | sample MGYA00520702_ERZ1034753 | MGnify/ENA primary metagenome ERZ1034753 (study PRJEB33766, sample SAMN09781700) | gut metagenome | biome: gut microbiome | host: Homo sapiens | place: Madagascar | study: EMG produced TPA metagenomics assembly of the PRJNA485056 data set...
TCACATTCGCCCCCTTCGGGGACGGTAGAATGCTACTTGCGAAACTTCAGAAAAAAAGAAGTAAGCCTCATTCCGAATCGAAATAAGCCTCATTCCGAATCGAAGTAAGCCTCATTCCAAGTTGGTTTGAGCCTCATTCAACCTTTACGTGAGTCTCAGTTAACCTTTACTTAAGCCTCATTCTAGCTTCAAGTAAGCCCCATCTCAGTGACTTACAGAGAATCCTCAGTGACTAACAGAAATTTCTCAGTGACTAACAGAGAATCCCCAACAAGCCATTGGCGAAATGGAGTCAAAACAGAATCGAAATCGAGTCGAAAATGGTGAAGGCAGGGTGTGATGTGAACCCTACTCCCTAAAAAAACTATATTATTTCATATAAAAACCTATATCTAAAACCCTGATATTCATTTCCTTTACCTTTAATAACACGCTGTATATACAAAGTTCGGAAGCATAGGGTTCACATCACAGGCAAAAACAGGGGTACCCAATCAACACCCCAACCCATAAAAAACCAGTTTTTCACGAAAAAAAGCCGCTTTTCCTTGTAGGTTTCACAAAATAATCGTATATTTGCAGCGGTTTTTAAAACGAAGAGAATTATGATTTCAGAAAAAGAACTAAATAGCTATCGCTTGACAAGCATGGAAGAGCCAACAGACGAGATGCTGGCCCAGATTATGCATGAGGCTGCGGACTTATATCGAAAAGAAAACGAAGACGCAAGCAGAAGAGTAATCGACATGATCAAAGAAGCTTCCAACGAAGCAATAACACAATATCAAACCCGATATGGCAGACAACATGCATAAACCCGTCCTAATACAGCATGATTTTCGAGACAGAATTGCGGAATAGCATCGCAATACGCCGACCGCACCTACGTCTACGATAATTCTACAGACGGCGTAGAGGCCCAGCTCCTCTTCCGAATGACCGACGGCAAGGTGTTCAAGGAGTACGTAACGGAAATACCGGAATGGGCACAGGGCATCTCTGGCAAGTAATTACCCCTCGTTATCGTGCACAGCAAGTCAACATGGTGGCAATCAGCACAAAACTTGGAGAATTAAGCTTATTTAACGCAGAAAATTAACTAGTTTTGGAATATTTACATTAAATTTGCACCCGATAAGAGCAGGTATGAGTAAAATAGCGTAGCAACTAAATACACTATCAAGCGCATAAACTACTGGGTATTAAACCAAAAACAAAGATAAAGATCGTAAAAGATAATAAATTCGTAAGTACAATTTAAACTTATAATAGATATGAAAGTAATCAATTCCAAGCTTGCTGCCATCGGTTTGGCAGCATTCGTATTCGCATCATGTAGCGACAGCAACAGCGATCCTACAGGTGACACAAACCCTAAAGTGGATGTTGCAGAGACTATCACTGCAAATCTTACAAGCAGCTCTGCTGCAGAACTCGCTGCCCGTGTTTCAAACTACAAGAACACAACAGCTAATGCCAGAAAGTTCTTCTTCTCAAGAGCAACTCAGACAAGAGCATTTGCTTCTGCCGACAAAGTTGTGATCCCTGCTGTTCCTGAGGGTGCAAGACAGTGGAGCTCTGCAGAAGACATGACTCCAGGTAAGACATATCTGATCACCAGCAAAACTACACTCGACATGAGCGGTTGCAAACTCGCTGGTACTACCATCTTCGTAAAGGGTAGTTCAAAGTTGATTTTCGACGGTTCTATTGCAGGCTGTACCATTTACGTTGACGGCGGTGCCACATTGGAGTACAAGGGCAAAGGTGCCTTGGAGATTCCTGCTGACGCAACCATCATCAACGATGGAGGTTCTATCATTGCAGAAAACGATATTACCGTAGCTGGTAAGCTGTACGCTAAATATACCAAAGATTCAGGCGGTATCGGTTCTATCAACGATTATGACAAGAACGACAAGAAGGCTATCATCACACCAAAGCACAACGTCACATTCAAGCAGGGTTCTGAGGCATACATCGGCGGTTCTATCCGCGCCGTTGAGCTGAACATCGAGGAAGGTGCTACCGTAAACGCAACCAAGCACATTATGAACGCTACAACAGTTAACGTAAATGGTGCTTTGAAGTTCGGTGGCTTCTTGAGAACAGAGACCTTGAACGTCAAGGGCGAGATGATTGCCAGCGAGCATTCTGCCATCAAGGCTTCAAAGGTATTCAACGCAGAGGCTTATTCAAGCATCACTGCAGATTACATCAACGTTACCAACGACAAGGGTGATGCTACTCTCAATCTGAAGGGTAACTGCAAGATCAATATCAATAACAAGAGCGATATCTATACCAACAATATCGTAACTGATAACGCAAGTGCTGGTCAGATTACCTTGAACGATGACAACGCCATCGCTGTTATCAAGGCTAAGAAATTCACCAACAATGGTGACAACCAGATTAAGGCTTTGGCAACATCTGGAAACAACGCAACCTTCCTCCTCCAGTTCACAGAGTGCTATTCTGGTACAACTAAGGAGAATACTTTCGAGGATCTCGATATTGCAGCTTCTTACCTCGACTACGATAAGGCAACTAATGGTAAGGGTATCAGTGTCAAGGAGAAAGCAGATGGTGCAGACTACAAGGCTTATGGCTATGAGTGGAAAGGTGATTATACAACTATCATCGCAGCTCCAAAGCTTGACTTGGTTGCAGAAGACAAGACTCCAGACAATGGTATGTCTGCTACTTGCATCCAGCCAGGAGTAAACGGCAAGTTCTATGTAGCTTACCATACAAACGGCAAGGCTTCTAATGGAGCTATCGAGGCTATCAGTCTGGCAAACAACACCCTGACTATCAATCAGAGTGTAGAATCAGACAATGCAACCAACGACTACAACCACATTCTGGTAGATGGCAACACCCTTTGGGTAGCAGGTAGCCAGAGCGGAAACAAGAGCCATGCTGATGAGGTAACAGGTGTAGGTCCTTTCATGGGACAGATTTCACTGAACGGCGATGGAACAATCGCTAACAAGATTCAGATTTCTGCCATCGACAGAAAGACCAAAGGTATGGATGCCAACTGTGTAGCTAACTTCAACAATAACCATATCGTTGCAACCACAAACGGTTTCACTATCTTTAATGCAAAGATGAACAAGTGGAACGAGGGTAGCACTGAGGGTAAGTATCTTGTTGCTGCAAACGGCAAGCTCTACGCATTGACAAGTGATGGCACATTGACTGTATATAACGACAATGAGATGCAGGACGTTGCAGCAACTTATAATGTCGGTGCAATCTCTCCTAAGGGCAACAAGGCTGTGATTGCTGTAGATGAAGCAAAGGGTGATATCTACGTCTGCAAGGGCGAGAATGGTATCTCAAAGATTGCCGATGGTACAGTTAGCCAGTTCTTCGATTGCCCAACATTCAAGGCACCTAAAAATGCAGATAAGCAGGGTGACGTGAAGGGTTGCGCTAATGGAGTTTACGTTACAGCAGGCAACGTATTTGTAGCTTGCGGTTCATACGGTCTGGTTGTTCTCGACAAGAAAGGCAACGTAGTTTGCCACCGTAAGGCATACAACGGCAAGTCAGCCAACTTCGTAACAGTAGATGAAAACGACAACATCTTCGTTGCATATGGTCAGAGCCGTGTACAGGTATTCAAGCTTACAGATACCCAGAAGTAATACGAATAAAAGAAATATTCATTGTTCTCTCCTGCTCACAGTGAGCAGGAGGGAACAATCACCTTATTATAGCTAAATTGACTAGCTGAAACAAGGAATACGTTCAACAAGAATGTTAACGATAAAAGTTAAGTAAATGAATATGAAATCTATAAATATTAAACTTGCAACGTTCTCATTTGCAGCAATGCTCCTGGCATCTTGTAGCGATAGCGGAACATCCGGTGAAGATTCTATTATAGACCCAGTCGGTAAAGCTACTACTATCGTTGGTTCCAACGTAACCGCAGAGTATGCAGCCCAGCTAGCATCAAGAGTGTTCAATTACAAAACCATCAAAGGGGCATCAATCACTCCTTTGGTAAACAAGGCACGTACAAGAGCCGGTGAGACTCCAGAAGTTACTATACCTGCTAATGCGAAAGACTTGGCAACAGTAGAACAACCTTGGAATGCACATCCTGGTAATTACTACGTAAAAGAAGGAGATGTTGTAACTACCAATAACATGAACATTCAAGGTATGACCATTTATGTGAAAGGTACATTCAAATATGATGGCGGAAATACATACTTCGACAATACAAACATAATCGTCATGAAGGGCGGAAAACTGATTGCCAAAAACTCTGGCGAGGTATTTGGCATTAACAAAATAGATAACTTCGGAACCATTGAGTTTCCTGCAAGCGAAAGCTACTATACCATTAAGAATGATTTCCATAACTATAATGGTGATTTAAATATCGAAGGAAAGACTCTTGATATTCAGAATGGCTGTCAAGTAGATGTAGGTGGCAATGTAAAAGCCAAGAACATCAAAATCAGTGGTACAAAAACAGAATTCGCCTGCATGGGTGATGTTAATCTGACAGAGGACTTTTACATGACTAATAATACCTATGCCACAATAAATGGAACTCTCAATGCCAAAACAGGTATAAAGTTAGACAGCCAAACAGCCCTACATGCAGGATGTTCCGTAAAAACCAGCGGTGACGTTTACATCACCAACGGAGCTACGATAGAGACCTTGTATCTGAAGGCAGCAAACTATTACCAAGACTCGAACTCAAAGATGGTTTTACATAACCAATCAATGGTTGAAGTAGATGACATTTACCAAAACCTCAATAATACTTTGGGTTGTACAGACTTGGGAGACAAGGATGGTGTAGCCGTCATCAAATGCAAAAGAATCATCTACAATGCACCAAGTAAGAAGGCAGAAGCAAGCTCTTATCAGGACTGGAGCACAACCAAGAAAACTGTAGATTGTAATATTCTGACTACAAGTGGAGATCACGCAACTATCATTGTAGATTGCTCCGACGGCATTTACACTAATAGTGACACAAATAAGAAACTTACAGAAGAAAACACTAGAGTGATTTGGGCATCTGGAGATGTATATTGGGCATCAGACGAAAGAGCAAACAATTGTGTCATTAAGAAGACAGAATGCAATCCTAACGGATACAATGCAGACAAGGAGCCTACAAAGGAGCCTACACTCGACTTGATTTCAAGTATTGACTATAATCACGACCATGACATCTCTGCGACTTGCGTACAGGTACTCAATGGCAGACTGTATATGTCTTACCATACCCGTGACAAGAAGCATGGTGGCTGTATTGAGGTATTCAGTCCTGTAGAAAACAACAAGGTAACACTGGAGCAGTATCTCTGCGATGAGCAGAAAGACCTCGACTTCAACCATCTGTTGGCAGTGAAGCTCAATTCAGGCAAGCGCATGGTTTACTTACCAGGAAGTTCCAACAAGAAGGGTGCTATGCTCGCATACCTCCCTATTCAGGACAATCATCTGCTGGCAGACCAATCAAAGTCTATCACAACAACCATCGATGGTAAGGACACCGTGATTTACGAAAAGCCATTGCAGTTCATCCAGATGAATCCTGCAACAGCAGAATTTGCGAAAAAGGGTTATGATGAGAACTGCGTGGTCTATAACGAAGAAACCAACCATCTGATCGTTGCAACCACCAAGGGCTATCTGGTTTACAATGCAGATACCTATAATGAGCTTGACAAGATCAACAAGCCAGGAAAGGTAAAGCACATAGCCATCGGCAATGGAAAGATTGTTACCGTTCACTTGGATAGAGAAGCTACCAGCGAGACTGAAGCTATCCCTGCAACAGTAGAAATCTTCGACCAGCAGGCCGAAGACATGAGCAATCCTCTGAAGACCTTCGCTATCAGCACCATTGAACCAAACAACGGTAAAAACGTAGTTCGTGTAGATGATAACAAGATCTACGTTTGCCGCGGTGCTGCCGGTATGTATGTTTACGATATGGAAGGCAATGAACTCTGGCACTACCAGATGCCTAGCCCAACTATCACAGAGGGTGTAAATGCCGGTAAGTATAAGAGTCATGCCAATGGCTGCTACGTAGGAAAGAAGTATGTATATATCGCATACGGCGGATTCGGACTTGTAGTTCTCGACAAGGAAACTCACAAGGTGGTTGCACACCGCGACTTAGTCCACTCTGCCAACTATGTAATAGAATACAAGGGCTATATCTACGTTGCCTACGGTCAGAACAGACTGCAGGTATTCCAACTCAAGAATGCCGATCCTGAGATTTCTTACTAAATAAGGAATCTGATATATGTTCAATTCATAAGAAATAGACAATAATTATCATTGAGCAATAGAATTCAAAAGACACTAGATGAATGCAGCTGCAACAGCTTGCGGCTGCATTCATAGTGTTTAAACCAAAAAACAATGAAGCAAAATTTGATACTATATACGACTACTGCTCTCCTCATTACACTCGGAGGACAAAGCACTATGGCTCAGGCTCAAAAGCAGCAACAGCTGAAGAAAAAGAGCTTTAGCCCTAAAATGCTCGTATATGAAAATCTGAAAAACAACAACGTGCTCAGACACTTCAAACAGCGCTTCGCACAACTCGACACCCTACTCAATAACCCAATATGGGTAAAATCACCGGTCATTGACCTGGGACTCAACAAACAACATACAGCGGACATCAAAAAGACGGATTCCCTGTACTGGGCGAAGACGGCACACGAACAACTCGCCGTCAACCGACACAACGGACTGGAAGTAACTGGACAGGTTTATGCCCGGCCAGACGCCTACTTTGACTCAGAAAACGACGACGCCGAACAGGTATCAAAATATAAGGCTAAGGTTCAAGCCGAACTGGGATGGAACATCATCAACAGCAAATTCTACCAGGGAAAAGAAAAAAGAACCAAGGTGGCACTAGCCAACGAACTCTCAAGACTGCAAGGCAAGAAGAGACAGACGGCAGACATCTACGAAAAGGCTGCCGATGACCTCACCGAACAGTATAACTTCTACATCGGCACAGTGATAGCCCACCGGCTGGACAACCTCGACATCATGAACGAGGCATACCAGTACATGCTGGAGAAAGACCGAATCAGCAACGACAAGATGCTGAAGGTGATGAACGAGAAACTGGAAGCAGAATACGACATCTCTATCCTCTGCTCCGACCGTGACATCTCCAACAAGCCTATCTACAGAATGAAGCCATCAAAAGTGCTCGTAGATACGGCGGCTCTCTGGCGACACATAGACGAGGAAAGCATCGACGCACGAATCGTGATGGTGAAGGAACAGATTGCCGACAACGACAGCAAGCTCTCGAACTATCTGGGTACAACAAGAATCACACCCTTCGCCAGATGGTCAAGCTACTGGCAAAGCAACAACAAGATAAGCAACAACGGCGACGTGGGCGTAAGATTCACCTTCCCTATCTATAACGAGAATCCCCGAAAGCGCAAGGCACTGGAAACGGAAAAGGAAATCATCAGAAGCAGCCGGAACACCGACGTGAAGGAAATCAAGCAGTCGGTAAACATCCTGCTCAAGAGAATAGAAAACCTGAACCAGGCCATCGCCACCGAGGCTTACCACATCAACCAGACCAGCAAATACATCGACATGCGAAGATTTGCCTACAAGAACCAGAAGCAGGGGTACAACTACCTGATGCGAATGGACGAATATACGGGACTCCTGGAAAGCATGGAGAGAATGTATAAGCTGATGTTAAACCGCGGACTTGCCATCATCAACATTGAGAAGGCAGTAAGCATCTACGACAACAACAATATATTCAAGGAAATAGAACTATGAATGAGTTTCAATATAATAATACGCCACAAGAACAAGCGATGGCCGACTTGCTGAAGTCGCAGAGCCACCGACTGGCCAGACAGCAGATTATCTTCGCGCTGATCTTCCTGCTGGTCATCGTTCTGGCGGCATATTATATCATCACCCGAATGATATGGGTTATCTACGACGGATACATCACCCTTGATGAAAATCCTATCTCCGCCGTGGATGACATCTATATATTGAAGGTGAACAAGGAAATAGGCGAGGTGGTACACAAGGGAGACACACTCTACTCCTACGTGCTGCTGGGAAACATCGTAAACCAATATGACCCCAACATCCTGCCTACTGCCGTGAAGGAAACCCACGACATGGAGGTGCAGGCACAGCTGGCAAAGGAAGAGATTCCCGTGCTCAGAACCCGACTCGCCGAACTGAAGAAGCAAAAGGCCTCTGAAACATCAGATATCTACTACGGACTGACCGACAACAGCAAGCGAAACGCCCTGGATGCGGAGATTGCCGAAGTGGAAGAAGAGCTGAGAAAACAGGCAAACAAGGTGGAAATCTATGCCAGAGCCAAGAACACCACCTATAACTTCATGGCAAAGAGAGGAGCTAACATGCAGAGCGCATCCATGCCCTACTCCAGAACAAGCCTCTACAACGAGGGACTGATTCACTACTGCTGCGCACCAGCCGACGCCTACATCACCAAGATTAACGTGAGCGACAAGACACTGGTGTTCAAGAGCGAAGAGGTGATGAGCATCCAGCACACCGACTATGCGGCATGCCACCTGGGCGTAATTACCTATGTACCCAACTCGAAGGTGAAATACATGGAGAGTCCTGATGATGCAGACATCATCATCAACAACGACCTGGAACTGAAGGCGAAGCTGCAGATGGTGGGTCTGAGAGTGGAGGAAATTCCGAAGCATCTGCAGAGCAACTTCTCGCACGATGCCAACGCCGTGGTTGCCATGTTCACCTTCCGCCCCAACCAGCGAGTTCCGGCATGGGTGATGAGCAACCGACTGCCAGTGAGAGTGAGAATCAACAAGTTGAGTGCCATGCTCGACCCAAGACCGCTGCCGATGTACACCATCCCAGTGGATAGAAACCAGAACGTAGTGAGAAGCTCGAAGCTGATCTCTACAGAAAATAAAGAAAAAGACAACACAGAGAAGAAATGATTGGACTCAGAAGAAACAAGCGTGGAGACATGGTGCTGACCATCGACAGTTTCGTTGATGTTGACTCAACACCAGATATCCAGTCCGACTACTTCGATTGCATATACATCAATACGACGAGTGAGCGTGCGTTCCATGCAATCATGTTTGGAGCCAGCCCTATCCTATCGTATAAATGCAGCTACAAACCGATATTCGCCAACACGGCCTTATCGGGAAAGGAACAGATGATTGACTACATCGTGGATGCTTACGTGAGCGACATGAGCAACGAGAAGGTGTACGAGATTATCGACAAGATTAAGAAAGCCAAGGAGAAATATGGCATCAAGCAGGAGTTAGCACGACCTACGCAGCCCAACCAGCTGTTCTCCAACATCCTGAGATACCTGCTATCCAGAGACCAGAGAGTGCTGGGTCACCGACTGATGGAGAAATCGTCGTTGGGGTACATCAACCCTATCTTCGAGCACTACCACAGCATGAGCCTCTTTCATCTTGCAGAAATGTTTACCTTCAAGGACAGTATGGTGGAATGCGGTGCACTGCGCAAGAGTCACTACCTCATCAAGGAGCACCTCTGCCCTAAGTGCAACCACAGCCATCTGCTCTACACGGAGTGCTGCCCCAACTGCGGCAGTTCTAACCTGAAGATTCAGAACATCATCCACCACTTCTCCTGCGCCAACGTGGCTCCGGAGAGTGCCTACAACGTGGGTGGTATGCTCATCTGCCCGAAGTGTCACAAGAAGCTGCGCCACATTGGTGTGGACTACGACCGTCCGGCGGTGATTTACTCCTGCAACGACTGCGAGAATTCGTTCACCACCCCACTGACCAAGGCCACCTGCTGCTACTGCCAGAGCACCTATCCGGTGAATGCACTGGTGCCGCGAGATGTGGTAGACTATGAGATAACGGAAGAAGGAATCCGTATGCTGACAAAAACTGGACTCATGTTCAGCAACATGTCGAACACATACGATAACTATATGGAATACTCGCTGCTGATCAGCCGCCTGCGCCGCCAGTTGCTGGAGACATACCGCAAGGACGAGCTGACCGTGATGGTGGGCAAGATATGGATACTCGACAAGAACCAGGAGACAGTGAGAATCAAGGAGTCTATCCAGGCTCAGTTCTGCCGCCTCTTCAACAGTCACAAGGTATCCTACAACAACAACATCTTCTACGTCACCTGCATGGCGTTCGACGACATGAGCGTGGAAGCGGCACAGCAGCAGCTGAGCCAGGAGATGTCGAAGGCCATCCGCAAGATAGCTACCGACATAGAACCGGAACAGATAGCATGCTGCGTGCTGAGCACGAAGAGAGCACTGACCAGCGGACAATATGAAGACTTCTTCAACCAGATGAGCTTCATAGAGCTGACGCCGGATGACTACTGCGGCTACGCAGAATCGCCAATATCGGAAGAAGAGGAAGTGAAACCACAACAGGAAACACTCGACCTCACTCCGAAGGAAGACGACAAGATCATGAAGCGCGTGAAACTCTACAAGCAGCTGGTAGCCGTGCTCATCCTCATCGCCGGCGTACTGATACTGCTTTCCATCCTGACGCTCACCGTGCTGAGATAAGTAAACAGAAGAAAGGGAACTACGCCTATGTTTAACATTGCAGAAAACTTGAACCACTTCTGGGACTGGATATCGACACTCTCGCTGTCGAGCATCGTGAGCACCTACTGGTTTCTCTTCTACATCGAGATGCCTAGATACTACATCCTGGAATACCTGGTGATCTTCTGGCGACTGATGGACAGGAACAAGAGAGAAAAGGAAAATGAGATTGCCAAGTTCTATCTCTACCGCGAGAATCCCCTCATCAGCATCCTGGTGCCGGGAAAGAACGAAGGCAAGAACATCTATAAGATGGTGAAGTCGCTGAACGAGCAGACCTACCGGAACTACGAAATCATCGTGGTGGACGACGGTAGCGACGACGACACCAAACTGATATGCACCGACCTGTATCGTGCGAAACTCATTACGCACTATCTGCGACTGGAAACCCGTGGCGGAAAGGCAGCAGCCAGCAACTACGGAGCCTACATGGCAAGGGGCAAATACATCGTGAGCCTCGACGCCGACTCCTCGCTCGACCGCGATGCCCTGGAGAAAGTGCTCATCCCATTCTATCTGGATGGAGAGGTGAAAGCCGTGGGTGGATGCATTGAGGTGAGAAACTACAAGGCAAGCATCTGCTCGTCGCTGCAGGCTTTTGAATACCTGAAGCGAATACAGGTGGGACGCATCGTGACCAGCGAACTGGGCATCTACCATATCATTTCGGGAGCCTTCGGCGCTTTCGAGACGCAGACGCTCAAGGAGGTGGGATACTGGGACATAGGACCGGGACTCGACGGCGACCTGACGCAGAAGATAAGAAAGGCAGGCTACAAGGTGAAATTCGTGGAGGATGCCATCTGCATGACCAACGTGCCTACCAAATGGTACAAGCTCTATCACCAGAGAATAAGATGGTCGCGATCGCTCGTGAGATTCCGCCTGCGCAAGCACATCGACATCCTGCTGCCTACCAAGAACTGGAGCATCCTGAACTGGATATCCAACATGGAGAGCGTGATGTTCGACTGCTTCCTCAACTTCCTGTGGCTGTGGTATATCATCAACCTGGCGATTACCTTCAACACACACATCGTGGAGGTGCTGGCTCTGGGCTACTTTATCCGAGTATGCTTCTCGCAGTTTGCCTTCCTGCTGGTGCTTCTGGTAACGGAAAGAAAGAAGACGGCACTGTTCCTCTACAGGTTCACGCCGCTGATGTCGCCATACACAGGTTACTTCCTGCGCTTTGCCCGACTCTCGGCACATCTGCAGGAGCTGTTCTTCAGAACATCCTACAAGGATGCCTGGAATCCGAAAAAGACCTCCCGCTATGCTCAGCTGGAAGGTATCTAAGGTTTACTGACCTGGGAAACGGATGACAGGGAAACGGACGTCTGGGAAACGAAAATCAAAATAGAAATTAAACAATTAATAAAACGATATTATATGATAAACAAATCTTTTGAGTTTAAGATAGGAGTAATAGGATTGGGTTATGTGGGTACCCCCCTTGCCTGCTTATTCTCAAAGAAATATGAGACATGGGGTTACGACATCAATGCCGCCAAGGTGGATAAACTCGCCAACAGGCAGATGTCTGACAACAAGCAACTGTCGAAGGCTTTGGCTCACGGGCTGAAGTTGACGAGCGATATAGAAGACCTCAGAACCTGCAATGTGTATATCATCGCAGTGCCAACGCCCGTCAACAAGTCGAACAAGCCAGACATCAGTTGCGTAAGAAATGCCACACGCTCGGTGGGCAGCATTCTGAAGGAAGGCGACATCGTGGTATACGAATCAACCGTATATCCGGGACTCACCGAAGAAGTATGCGCCCCACTGCTTGAGGCAACCTCAGGACTAAAACTTAACCAGAGTTTCTACGTTGGTTTCTCACCAGAGCGCATCAATCCGGGCGACACGGTGCACACCATCGAGAACATTGTGAAGGTAACCAGCGGTTCTACCCCTGAGGCAGCCGCGATTATCGACAGTCTCTATGCTTCGGTACTTACCCACGGCACCCACAAGGCGCCAAGTATCAGGGTGGCAGAGGCCTGCAAACTGATGGAAAACTGCCAGCGCGACGTGCAGATAGCCTTCTTCAACGAGATGGAGAAAATCTTCGACAAGATGGGCATCAGCATTGAGGACGTAACGGAAGCGGCAAAGACCAAATGGAACTTCGTTCCTGCCACACCGGGACTGGTGGGCGGCCATTGCATCGCCGTGGATCCTTACTACCTCATCAACAAGGCACAGGAGGTGGATGTGGTTCCGTCACTCCTCTCTACGGCACGCGAGGTGAACGAGCAGATGGCGGTTTGGATGGCGGGTAAGATCAAGAGTGCCTGCGAGAACAGAAAGTTCGTGGCTCCCGAGACCAACGTGCTGATTCTGGGCTTCTCTTTCAAGCCCGACAGCGACGACATCCGCAACACCAAGGTGGCAGACCTCTACATCAACCTGGTGGGAGCCGGCTACAAGACGACCCTCTACGACCCATTGGTAGACAGAGACGAAGTAAAAGAAGAATACGGAATTAAAGTAACCGGCGACGAGGCGGTGCTCAACAAGGAGTATCAGATTGTCGTAATCGGAACGAACCATAAGATATTTAATAACATAGACATGAGTAAGATTCTCACAGACAAGGGTTTCATTTGCGACATCTATGGAATTCATAAAGCGAGAACTTAGGCATGCCCTAAAAAACGAGAACTAAAATAGCATGAGTATGAGTAAGTGTAGAGTTTTAATAGTAGATGACATTGCTGAAAACATAGCACAAATGGTGAATATGCTCAGCAATCTGGACATCGAAATCAAGAAAGCCTACGGTGGCAAGGAAGCCATCCAGCTGGTAGAAACCTTCAGACCTAACATCATCTTGCTCGACTTGATGATGCCAGAAGTTAATGGTTGGGATGTAATTGAGCATGTAAGAGCCCGTTACGACAAGAATGAAATGATTATCATCATCACCTCCCTGCTCAGCAACAAGGACAACATTGATGAGTGTTACGAAATGGGTGTGAACGACTATGTGTCCAAGCCTATCATTCCGGGCCGCATCATCAGCTCGGTAGAAACACAAATGCGAAATGTGAAGTTTGCTGAGTATGAGCCTAAGGCTGAGCAGCATCAGCTGAACACGACGAAGCCTGCATCAGTAGTAGAAATGGATTCAGTCAAGCATATTGGCTGAACCCATTGAAATTATTTCTGAGCCCACTTTAAAAAGGGGCATATTTTGAATCCAGTCTGACCAGTGTGGTCA
>ERZ1034753.520-NODE-520-length-13889-cov-6.173196_pt1 | contig 13889 bp, 10 predicted proteins | sample MGYA00520702_ERZ1034753 | MGnify/ENA primary metagenome ERZ1034753 (study PRJEB33766, sample SAMN09781700) | gut metagenome | biome: gut microbiome | host: Homo sapiens | place: Madagascar | study: EMG produced TPA metagenomics assembly of the PRJNA485056 data set...
CAAGTTTATGCTTTATTAACGAGAAGTTTTCTATAGGGGGTGCTGAGTAGTTACAGAATTACAATCTTTTCTTTTAACAGAAGTGCGTTTTAAGCACATAGTATCATTTATACCTATCTTTTGAAAAAATAATCTCCATTCTGATATGTATTTATCATCATTGCAATATTCTTCCGATACAAAAATATCCCCGTCAAAACAAGGTTCTATGTCAACTTCCGGCTTGTACTTCGAACCTAAATACAAATTAGAAGCAAATTCTAATTTGCCTTGTTTTGTCAAGAACTTCAATCTTGAAAGATAGTAATCACTGATTTCATCAAAAATATTATGTTTTAAGTTTGTTTCAAACAGAAATCGAGTTACTTCAATACTGTTCTCTTCTGTAATGTAGCCTCTTTCACAAATAACGTCTTGAATAAAGGTGATATCTGTTAGTTCTTCTACTCCAAGTTGTGAAATCCATTTAAATTCTTGTTTGTTCTTGTCAAGATGTTCGTTTATCTCATTGTGCAGAAATACAGCTTCTTCAGCCAATTCGTTACGTTCTTTATATTGTGAAGGGAAGAATAAGCCATGAGGATAACTTAAATTTCCTTTTTCATCAAGCAAGAAACGTGTATCTTGTAGAACTGCCGCCAAGTCCTCTTGCTCACTTTGGTTTTGCTGATAATATTCAAATAAGAAATCTATGAGTTTTACATCAAGACTTGGTGCAATGTTATCAAAAGCTTTTTTATCTTCAAAAAGTGCTTTTAATTTCTTCTTGTCATAGATGAAGACGCCATAGTCTTCTAATAATTTAAAGCCTTTCCATATAGGATTGATAAAATCTTTTTCGGAATAGTTTTTATTATAGACTCTGTTTATATGAGTTGTAAGCAAATGTTTCGAAATGGCTTCTGATAGACCCATTCTATCCATAACAGCAGAAGATACAAGAACTTTTGATTTTGCATCGTTCGCCCTTGGAATAAAAGCAATATTTTTGATTGCTTTTTCCATTTCAGAAGTAAATGTTTCTTCTAATGTATTGTTGTTACCATACGATTTTTGTGGTAGAACTTCATAATAGTTACTATATGTGGATGATATTTCTTTCATCCAATTTAAATATTCAGAAGGAATTTTTGAAAAGATGAGTTTATTCCATACAGAATCTTTATGCAATTGCTGACGCCCTGCATCTGTAATGAAATTGGCGTTCACCAAAAACGGAAAGCCTTCATTTCCAAATTTAAATGAAGTTGGCAGGTAAGTATAAACAACAGCATCATCCTTATCTACACTTTTTATCTTATTGTTATTATCTATTCTAATAGCAAAAGATAGGTCGAACGTCTTAGCATCTTTCAGCTTCTGAGGAGTGTTTATGTCGGCTTTTATGTCGTCATAAAGCTCTGATGGTACATCAACTTCAGGATTTGTATACGTCAGCCATCTGCTGTCTTCTTTTCCATTGGAAGAAAGAACAACAATGTTATCTGTACACATTTTGTTTACATCTGCCAAAATTTCCTTATGAGAAACAAATGTCATTTGAATATTTCGACATCTGAGGAAAAGTAAGAACTGACTATTTGAAAGAAGTTTTATTATTTTCTTCTCTAGTGACGATGTATTTGTTATCTTTATGTAGGTAATTACGTTGTATTTTGATGTATCAATAGAAATAGGAGCCTTTGTTTCTATTGGAATAATTTGCCATGGCATTAAGTATGTCTTTTCTTCACTTTTTGTGCCGTATGTTTCGTTCCAGTGATTTTCCCAAAATCCGTCCCAATATTGTTTGTCAAATTTAAAACAATACTCACCTGTTTCTACTGTCACACAAGTTGAACGCATGAATACAGACTTGAAACCAATGCCTTTATATCCAATTTTCTTTGTATCTTTTGTCTTATTACCATTACCGATATCGCAAATACCTTCAATATCTCTTGAAGAAAAAGCTGCTCCATTATGCATAAAGACTAAATAGTCGCCTTCTATTGTAATATTGATTGTTAAGATTTCATTTGCCTTTTCATCATAAGAATCAACAGCATTTTGCAAAAGCTCAAAAATAAAACGTTCTTCTTCTGTGTAAATACCAGAAGATAACTGCATGAGACCCTGTTCTACTGTTGTAGCAACATCTGGGGTAGTTTTTAATGTGTAGCGTTCTGCTAATTTCTTTAATAAACGATTTTCCATATATCTTAATATTATACTCTAATTGTTTTTGTAACAAGCTCTTCTGAAAGACAATCAGGTGTGAATTTATGATTCTTCTCTTTCACTCCCAGCACAATTGTACTACCTTTAGTATTGGCTAATGCTGAGAAAGAATGCCAAAAATCTGTTTTTGGAAAACCACCAGCTGCTGATTTATACTCCACTTCGGAGTTCTCCTTCAGATGGAGGTTTAAACGTATTTGTTCTGCAATGTTCATATCTGTTCACTTCTATTTTAGATTAACATATGCACCACTTATAGTTACCTCAGGAGGATAGTCTTCAATATTGAAATTGCGTTCAATATTGCATGATTCACAGACTGCATTATATAGTTTTACCTCATTATAATCAATGTCTTTATCAATAACAATCATCTTTCCCATCATCTGGGCAATTTCCTGCTTTAAATCAGTTGATAGTGTTCTTACTATTGCCAAAGCTTGTAACGTAACAAGATTGTTTACCTCGTCCATATAATTATCTTCAAGTTCGAAAGAACGTGCAATTTCATTCATATAATCAACTTCGACATCTTTTACAATATTATCTGCATTAACGATGTCATTCAATATTTTTAATACTGCTATTTTAGCATTATGTGTTAATTCTTTCATATTTTTTTACTTCTTAGCGTTTACACAAACCCAATTCCACGCATTCTTCTTTTTGTCATAATCATAGATAATCAGACTTTTGATATTATCACCATTCTTTAAGTTGTATTTTTTTACAATATTAGGTGAAACAAAGCAGCTTACAGAACCAGACTTTAAGAATGCGAATTCTTTATCATCCCTTTTGTTAATCTTTCCTTCTACATATTTAGCATAATTTAGATTCGAAGGCAGTTGAAATTTTGTTGAACTGATAATTTTCATTTTACCTTCATTATCTGTAATATAATGCAATTTCAATATATTTCCAGCCTGTACCCTAAACCGTAACTTTTGAACTGTCCGTTTCTCTTTGCCATAAATAATAAAAGCTTTATGATTGGTTTGATCAACGTATGTTACGACTGCAATACATTCTTCTGCGCCATTGCATAATATGGCATCCGTAATGGACATATAATCAATAGAGATATTTCCGTCTGGTATAGTAGAATTAAGCCACGGTTGGTGTATCCAGCATTCTATTTCGTTTGGTAGTCTCCAACCTTGTGAAACATAGCATCGTGTTACAGCATCAATATGATAACGTGCAGAGTTAAGTAATCCACGCTTTATATACAAATTGGCTAATTTGATATGAACTTTACCAAGGAAGGTTTCTTGTGTTCGGCAATGAACTGCACGTAGCAGACAAGCTAGTTGTTTGTCTTCATCATCCGTGAAAACATCACTTAAAAGCTGCCAAACCCAAAACTCGGTAGCCTTTTTTCTCGCAAAAGGTATAATAACTTTTAAAGCTTCATCTCGATTACTTCCTAAAGCCAAGAGAAGTTTCCCGTAGAAATAACCTGGATACATCATTTCCTTATGGTTATTCATAAGATTGTCCAACTTGGGAAGGAATTCCTCAATTCGTCCAAGATCATTTAGTCTAAGCAACGCCTTGGAATTTGCTATGAAGGCACGTTCGGCAAGAGTCATTATCTTTTGTCCTTTCTGATTGACGTATGGCTCATAGTCTTTAGAAGATAGGTCGTCCAAATTCCACCAATCAAAAAAGTCAGGCATTTCAGACCAATTCTCAAATTTGAGAATGGCTTGAAGAAGGAAGGAATGACCTATGGATGGTTTGAATTCATAATCCTTAAACTTCGAAAACAACGTTGATAGTTTTGAAGATGCTTCAATGTCTGTTAAGAATATATTATTCTTGATGAAGTTTGCTATTTGGAATTGCACATTGTCAAAAATCATACTGTCATTGGCTATAGTCAGCTGATCTAATGATTTAAGCTCGTTTATATGTTCTAACAGTTTGGCATAGTCACCAACTTCAGAATCAGCTTTTATCATGTAATATAGCACCCAACCAACAGCTCTTTGTGCCCAGATGTCGGCTGGCCTAGCCGCCAAATCGGTTTTGGCAAGTTCGTATGCTTCCTGCACTTGACCTGCCTTGCACATTGTTGTTATATCTTTAACATTTGCCATATTATACAAAATGTGAGTTTATTATTTCTATTATTTCACTAAGTTCTCCGTCATCTTTACCTTTCAGTGACATAGGTTTGGCGTATGTGATAAATCCGTTAGAATTTACATACACCTTTATATATGAGAATGTCCCGCTGGTACGCATATAATATGTAGTGCTGAAATCTTCAGCATGTTCAACTACGTTCGTAATCTGAACACTTATAGTATCACATGCCGACCTAATCAAATCAAGCAATTTGCAGTGTGATTCATCGGATGGAATGTAATTATATTTATAAGACATTCCTTGTTCGTCATTCAACATAATTTCTATAAGCGGTGTATGCTGATTCGGAGATGCCGCCTTTGCAGGCTGGAAGATATCTCCAGCTTTATAGAAGAGATCATATCTGTCAACTCCGTCTGGAGTTTGTATGTTGTATATCTCCAAATACGGACGACTTTGTACGCTTATTATTCTGTACGGCGTATACTCCATGTTTTTTGCAATGCAATGGTACTTTGCCCTTATGCCATTGTCTACATTCTTGTTGTGGAATGGTGTAGGCGGGACTTCGTTAAGAATTCTGCATTCCGGAGCGATGTTCTTGCATTTTTGTATAGGTTCGATTCTGAATTTTGAGAACGGTGTGATATGTGGCAGGTTTGTTACGTAAAGTGTTTTCTGAGCTCGTGTTGTAGCTGTATATGCCCATCTTAGACTGTCATTATCAAGTCCTGTTCTACCCGTGTAGTCAACGAACACTTTTCCCCATTCACCACCTTGACATTTGTGCCCTGTTACGGCATATCCATATTTTGCACGTATAGCATTGTAATACTCATCATTGAGAAGAGCTTCTGCAAAACTTTCTGTACCTTGTTTTAAATTTGGATTCCTCATACAGAAATTGATATACAGAGCTCTGTTTTCATCTATCGAAATTGTTGCTGTATCGCTTGTCAGTAAATCCTCAAGCAACATACATGGAATCGGATTACCATCGCCATTAGGAACTGTTACTTTAATGAAGTTTAGAGTAATGACAATGCGCTCTTTCTTTCCTCCGATTTGGGCATATATAGGAGCAGATTGTTGTATTCTCTCTCCAATGGAAAGTACAGGAACAAACTCTCCGTTCATACGATCAAGCCTATAGTTGTTTTGTGTAATAAGCAAAATGTCATTTTCCTGAAGAGGCACATCTCCTCCATAAAGAGATTTGCGGATGTCTCTATTATATCTGTTTGCAGATTTATTTGAATGGCATATTATAACACTATCGTGTTTTCCTGATTCTTTTCTGTAATTAAGGTATTTATCAAGGAACTGTTCTGACGGAACTGTTTCCACATCATCCTTTTGCTCTTCAAATATAAGTTGGTTACGTTTGTCCTTTTTAAGGAGATCACGTATCATCATAGCATTCTTTAGGATAACGCTATCATCCTTTTGACGAAGCACTTCTGTAAGCTCAGCCTCAATGACCTTCAGACCTTTCTCTTTAAAATACTCAGCCCGTAATGCATTAGATACTGATTCTCCAACTGGAGGCAACTGCGCAGGATCTCCTACAAAAATCACTTTACCGCCAAAGTTAGGTCGTACAAACGTAAGGAGATCTTCCATCAGATTATCAGTGCCGAACATAAACAATTCATGTTCTATCTTACGAGAACAAACCATTGATGCTTCATCTACAATAGCAACAATATTGCCTCCATTTTCAGAGTTGTTGATAGAAAATACAAACTTAAACTCTGACTCTGCAATATTCTTGACTTTTTTAGGCTCAACGTGTGCTTTGGAATAAATCGCTTTGTGAATAGTTGTAGCTGTATGCCCCGTCTTCATAGCAAGAACTCTTGCTGCACGTCCTGTAGGAGCCATCATTGCTAACTGACGAGTTTGTTCAATATAGTCTGCTATCACCTTAACCATCGTAGTTTTACCGGTACCAGCATAACCACGAAGAATAAAAACAGATGCATCACTATTAAGGAATACTTTAATTTGTTCGAAAACTTTGTTTTGTTGGTTTGTTAATTCCATCATTTATTCTCTAATTCTATTTACTATCTCTATTTTCATCGCCTCCTTCGGTATATACGCCGTAGCCACCAAGCATCCATCAAAAAGTTCTACCACCACTCTCTGCTGACCTGCAATCCTTGTTACTCTACCATGTATATCCTTAAACTCACCCTCTGTAATCACGACTTCATCCCCTAACTTATATTTGATATTCTCAGAAGTAACAGGGATAATGTGAGGATTATGTATGGAGGTTAAACGGATGAAATTATCCATAGCTGTATCGGCAATGATAAGAGGAGGATTCTTGGTTGGCGCATTTTCACAATGTGAAGTATGGTCGTAATAGTAACTCAACAAAGCTCTATTTTCAAAAGCCTTGATGTTCTTATCTTGCAAAAGAGAGTCAACTTGCTCTGCTGTTGCATGAACAAACATAAAAGATGAAATAAGAGGCTCCGTGATGATTCGCTTTTTTCCTTGCTTTCTTACCTCTTTATATCGCAAAGGAACATAACATTCCAATCCTTTAGCCTCAACGAATGTTTTTGCCTTGATAATACGCCCATAAGAAACTCTTAATACAAACCATTTCTTGTTTCGTGAAGGCACATTCTCTACCGACACCCCACCTCTGTTCTTTGAAGTGGAGGGCGTACAAGAGGTAAGTCTTGCACTTGGACACGATGAACCTGTGTCAGTAGGTTGCCCATTATACAATGAAGCGTTAGCCGTTAAAGGCTGTTTGATTTTATCTTCCAATGTTATATTCAGAGGTTAGATGAAAAAACCGATTGACTTTTCTTTTTAAGAATTGCCAAATGTTGACCACAAAGGTAAGGAAAAATTCCGATATTAAAGACTTTTGTTGCGGAAAACTTTGTGCTTAGGGCGTTTTTTAACATTTTACTTATGAATAATTCTGGCTAAAAATCATCAACTTTGGTAGATGACAAGTTCCCTTGGGAGATTGATGATTTTCAACCTCTCGAACCAGAGCTTCATGGAAGAGCCTTGGTGGCGCTTTATATGGCTATTGATGATATAATAGTCGGCCTGGTATTCGTCCATCAGGTCAGAGAAAGCTGCCTTGATGCGCGAACACTTCTCGTTGATGGCATTATCAAGAGGGTTCGTCAGGCGATTCACTGTTTCTGTGATTTTATCGGGGTCGATTCTGTTGCCGATTTTTCGGTAGAGGGCAAACAGTTCCTCACGATGATCCACCAGGTTCTTGAACTCTATTCCTTCCGGGTGATTCAGAAAGAGCAGATAGAGGGCCTTATGGATGGGACTGAGCAGCACCTCCCTGTTTCCATAGTCAGGGAGCAAGAAACGGTAATTCCTGCTGAACCGCCTGTCAATAAGCCAAAGTCATGGACACTGGGCGGCAGAATCAAAAAAGGGCTGAAGAAAATAGCAGAAGATCTGGACATCATCACCTACGATGACGAAAACTACAAGTAGTTGATGATGCCCCATGACACATAGGTAAAAATCACAATACAAGGGAGGATTCCATAGCTTTTTGGGGTATGGAATCCTCCCTTACCCTACTTAGAGTTTCATTTCTTCATAGTCCAGTCCGAAGACATCCGCTACGGCCTTGAATACCACCTTTCCTTTTACGATGTTCAAACCTCTATACAGGGCTTTATCCTCCTTGCATGCCTTTCGCCACCCCTTATCAGCAAGCGCCAGTGCATATTTCAGCGTAGCATTGGTCAAGGCTATAGTAGAGGTATTTGGCACTGCACCTGGAATATTGGCTACTGCATAATGCACAATTCCATCTACCATATATATCGGATTGGAATGTGTGGTTGGATGCGATGTCTCAAAACAGCCTCCCTGATCGATAGCTACATCAACAAGTACAGTTCCTGGCTCCATCAATTTCAACATATCTTTCGTGATAAGATGCGGCGCCTTATCGCCTGGTACGAGCACACTACCCACAACGATATCCACATCTGCCAATTCTCTACAAATATTATGCTCGTTGGAATAAAGCGTGTGTACATTGATAGGCAGCTCCATCTCTAACTGACGAAGACGAGGCAAACTGATATCTGTAATCCATACATCAGCTCCCATTCCTGCAGCCATTCTTGCTGCAGCTTCTCCTACGGTTCCGCCTCCCAATACCAAAACCTTGACGCGGTTCACACCAGGCAATCCACTCATCAGTTTCCCTTTTCCTCCCATTGTTTTTTGCAGGTAAAAAGCACCGTTAACAATGGCCATTCTTCCAGCCACTTCACTCATCGGAATGAGCAAAGGCAGAAGGTGGTTATCTGTTTCTACAGTCTCGTAAGCCAGACAGACGGCTCCACTCTTGATCATGGCATCGGTAAGTTCCTTATCACAGGCAAAATGGAAATAAGTGAAGACAAGCTGGTCTTGATGGATAAGTGGATATTCCTCGGCGATAGGTTCTTTCACCTTTACAATCATTTCTGCCTCACGATATACACTCTGGATGTCGGGTAAGATTTTGGCCCCAACCTTTTCATACGCTTCATCAGCAAACCCACTGTTTACGCCAGCTGTATGCTGAACCATCACTTCATGACCATGTCTAATGAATTCAGCTACTCCTGCAGGTGTCATTCCAACACGGTTCTCATTATTCTTAATCTCTTTTGGAATACCTATTTTCATGATGTTATAATTTTAAAGGTTCGACATCTGTTTTAACTCTGTAAAGATACGGAAAATATCAATAGGTTGTATGTTTTGTTATAGGTTTTTAATAAATCTTAGAGAAGCATAATTTTACCTGTGAAAGATGCGATGTGAAAGCAATGAACCCATTTGAAAGTGAGTTAATGCAAACTCATCATAAAAAATTTAAGGGAAAGAGAGGGTGCGTCATGGACTTATGACACACCCTCAGAAAAATTACCGAATCCTTTATCCGTTAAGAATCTCAGCCTTCATCTTCATTGCTTTCTAAGGAATGGTTTATGCCCTGCATTGTCTGTTTCAGAATCTCTTTAATCGCGTTTCTGGAATAGATCGACTTACTACGAAGTCGTCCATCTGATTTGCGTTCGAGAATATTCATAAGTTCAGGAAGAAGCTTACCGAACAATCCCATATTAGCCTGGTAGTCTTCTTCTACAAAAGCCAACCATTCTTCTTCTGATAAAGCATCAGGATGCTGGGACCTGATGAATAGGTCGAAGGCATAGTTATCTTCGCATTTGCGTTGTACTTGTTGGTCAAAGAAATAGACATCAATGGCGACTTTATATTTCTTCTGTTCAAAAGTGCAATCACGTTCAAAGTACATACACGATCTGCCCTTGGGCCATATACCCACCATCCAATTAGTACAATCACACTTGAAGTTATCGTTATGACTATAGTCAAGAAACAGGGCATACGTTCTCAACTCCATACGGTCACTATTGTTTCCGTTGCTCGTCTTGAGTTCTATGTCATAATTATTATTATCTGTCCACATGCATCGCTTAGTTCTCATATAATCCCAAACACCTGGATGGTGAATGAAATGATAACGGTATGAATTTTCATCAGGCGATAAGAGAAGTCGTTCATATTTGCATGAAATAGCTTCCACATGGTCAGAAATGGCTTGTTTTAAATCTTGACCTGACTTTTGGGCAGGAACCAATACTTCCTTCAAAAGACCATAAAGTGCATTACGGCTTTCTTCTGTAGTATTTACGTAGTCTCTCCACTCATCAAGTCCTTGACAAAAACACCAATAGCCATTCATTTTCATACCGAATTTATACGGTCTGAATGTCATCAGTGCTCTACGCAGCAAGTGATCTTTGTCATCAAACTGCATAGTGCAACCACCTTCCTTACCATCAAATATCGCAAGCAAAACTCTTGTATATGCCTCTACATTGTCTTTGTCCAAATAGCTTTGAATATCAGACGGATTGAGAGTAAGCATATTGAAAAGTGCTCCTATACGACCACTGAAGAAGCGGCCGTTTTCCAACATTGTCATTGAATTGTAATAATTCAATAGACTTGCTTTCAATATTTCTTCACCGATCTGTCGTGATTTAAATCCTTTCAGTATATCCATAGACTCTGATTTCCCCAGAAGTAAATAGATATTCTCTTTGCTGCAATGAGTACCAAAGTCATCCATTGCTAACATCAAAGATGGTAGGTCTTCTCTGTTAACAGAAGTATTCAGTATGAGATTTCTCATCACGCGCATCCAGTCATAGAGAGTTGTTTCTCCCTGTTTATAAGACAATAGCGCATAGAAAAGAGGTAAGGTTCTGCCAATAGACCCTTCACACATACTTATATTATAAGTCTTGGTAGTGTTGCTAGCCTTCTCTTCTCCAATATATAAGTCTGAAGAATTGAATGTCTTTGAGAGTTCTACTATTTTACGAATGCTATTGATTGCAAAATCAAAGAAGGCATCCGGCATGAGGCACAGCCTGTCTATCCATAACAAAGGAATATTGCCAGCTTTCTGTAGCCTGTCTATAATCTTATATGTAATGGCTTGGTCTCCAGCATTTGCTTCTATCTCAAAGAAATCTTGCATTTCCTCAAACAGATAAGGATTATCTACTTTCATTTTGGTGACAGTTTGGAGCAATTCACCAGTTCTTATATGATACAAAATAAGCAAATTATAGAAGAAGAACAATTGCTCGTCATCAATTTCCTCTGGATGTTCTTGCTCCAAGTTGCGATTCTGCCAGAACATATCTGTCCAAGTGTTGTCCATTTCTGTTCTCCATTCCTGGGCATACGGACGATTGGAAACCTTACTATCCATCCATGATTTCAGATTTTCAAAGGCAGACAGTTTACGGCCACGTCCATTCATCTTTATATAAACGTCATCATCAAGTCCATAACTCTCATCCATTTGCAGGAAAGCGAAAGTAATGCTTGGAGATTCTGTCTCGACGAGTCGCATCCATATAACATCAATATTGTGCTCATTTACCTTTCTGTAAATAAGTTTCAATGTGCTGAGCATATTGCAGACTGTAGCATTCTTGCTCCAAGACCGGATAAACCAGTTTTGATCCTTGATTGCTTCATCCAGCGTCTTGTAGGCAGAAGATTTGGGCAATAGATCCTCCAGATGTTCTGCAATACGTTCGCAGAAATCATTAGCATACTCCCTTGATGCGAATTTCATATGTACCCTATATTCTCCTGTCCGCTTTTTGTAAGCATGAAGATAGAGATAGAGCAACCAAAGTGTTGTCAATCTCTGCTGCCCATCAACAGGGACAAAACATCCATCTTTTTCGTAACCATAGATATAGTTCAGGTCACAATCCTTCTCTAACAATGCATCAAGGAATGGACTGATTACTGCAGATTTTTCACTACCCTGAACATAGTCACGCTGCAGAAGAGGTATGAGAATGGTCTTATTGTTGAAAGATTCTATAAAATTCATTGTATTCAATCATTTTTGTAGTAAAAACTCAATTTCTGTTCCAAGTCAGCGACATATGCATCGGCATCGCTTTGTGTCCAGGCATTCAAGGTCAAATCCGCTCCCTTGTTGTATGCCTTGGTAAATACAGCCAATGTGCATGGTGGAATATAAAGTTTGGAAATGTTCTTTTCGTAATTATCCTCTATATCCATAAGTCCATTTGCAACAATAACATATCTGCGTTTTCTGGGAAACAAAGCGTTGTGATAACTTCGATTTGTATGACTATCCAATAAGGTAATATTTCCTACCTGCATTTTGTCTTTACCATCTTTTCCATCCTCTTTTATCACATCTGCAATGTCATCATCAACTTTGCGCATAATAGTCTTATACAAGACATTGAAGTCATCTTTCTTCTTGGTCTTGTTATAACGTAACTCAAGATCACCCACCAGGTCGGTAGGGTATTTGTCACCCAAATCAGCCTTGATACTTTCAAGCCAAGACTCTCTGTCTACTGGATTTTTGAAATCAGCATCGGTATTGGATGCTATATGTTCAATATCCCAATTCTGCTTATGGAGGAGTTCAAAGGGAAAACGTTCGAAACCGGTTTGCAATTGTAGCTTTTCGTTGCCATTCAAAGAAGCATATTTCTGGAGTATTGTTTCCACGTTATGCATCACAAACAATAATCGTAAATCTTTCTTTTTAGATTTATCGTAAATATAGTCCGTGATCTTGTCATGTCTCTTCCTTAGAATAGACTTTATTTCCTGTTTCAACTTTTCTACAAACTCAGAATGAGTAGATTTCCTACTCAGGGCAAGAAATTCCTTTGTACTGTTCAGTGTATTATCGTTGGAATTGTAGGTAAGGAAACCTATGTAGTGATAACAATATATATCATCATACATATCCTTTAGGCGAAGGAAGGTATGCCTTACTTGCTTCCATTTATCAGACAAGGATCCCTTTTCAGGTTTAGAGAAGTAGTTACGGAACGACCATCTTGCATCTATCTCATAGTCGCTCTGCTTACAATTAGCCACGAGATTGAACAGAAAGTCCATCCGAGTTTGACCATTACGCAACTCAGAAGTATTAAACATGTACCAAAAGTTGTCATTCTGCATGTATCGTTCAATTTGTTCGAATATTGCTGCAGCTTCATTCTGTTCCTTGCCGGGTAATCCTGAAACACTATTGAGAAGTAAAGCCTTTATAAGCTCTGTATTGGTAAGATGTATTTTGCCGCTATTGAGGTTAGAGAAAATCTCATGTTGCTTTTCTTTGTCACCAACTACCTCGTACCATATCACATTAAGAGACTTCCCCCCATTTCCTTCAAGTAAAGTCTTGAACATATTAATATGTTTAGCAAGTTCAGCATTGACAGCAGTTACTTCAATACTATTAGCCGATTGCTTGGCCCAATCCATAAAGACCTTACCTATGTGCTTGTAGGCGTTATGAATATAGAAGAAATCTATTTTTGCAAAAGCTAGTTCTTCGCTAATAGACTCAACAGTAGCTAAAAACGTTGTCCTTGGCATAGTGATATCATCATCTATATCCCTTTCATAATCAAACTCATATGGAGACTCTCCATATAAGTACTTATACCAAAGATACAACGTAGTAAGTCTCTGTTGTCCATCTAATACTGTATATCTGTTGTCTCCTGCAGAAACAATAGCCAAAGGTTGGAGACAATAGATGCATTTTTGGGGATTAGTATCCTCAATAAACTCTCTTAGGTCACACAAGAGTTCTTCAACATTTGATGAAGTCCACTTGTAGCCTCGTTGCTGATAGGGAATAACATAGGTCTTCCCCTTCAGTTCAGAGAACGGAACTAACGGCAGTTCCTTATGATTATATTTCATAGTGTCCATATTTATATGAAGTTTATAGAATCTCAAGTGCAATGGCTGCACAGGCTTCTGCGTCGGCCAAGGCATGATGATGGTTTGACAAATCATAACCGCAGCGGGCTGCAATTACATCAAGAGTATGACTACCTTGTGGCCAGACTCGGCGTGAAGCCACACAGGTACAGTAGAACGGATAACTGGGATAGTCCATCTGATAGATACGGAAGACCGCTTTCAGACAGCTCTCGTCGAAC
>ERZ1034753.528-NODE-528-length-13825-cov-8.746260_pt1 | contig 13825 bp, 13 predicted proteins | sample MGYA00520702_ERZ1034753 | MGnify/ENA primary metagenome ERZ1034753 (study PRJEB33766, sample SAMN09781700) | gut metagenome | biome: gut microbiome | host: Homo sapiens | place: Madagascar | study: EMG produced TPA metagenomics assembly of the PRJNA485056 data set...
GTAAATTATTTGTACCTACATACCTACTATTTAACACTTTGTATGCGACATAATGATACATGTCGATAGAAAAGCAATAAAAAAGTTCTTTAAAATAATAGTTCAAAATCTAAACGTCTGTCTGCTTTCAGTATGTATGTAGGCACGTATGTAAGTAAAATGTGTGACACTTGTGTGACACTTTGAAAAAAACTACTTTGACGTTTGTTTTGTAGAAGATAAAAATTTCCTTCTAAAGCCCTGTAATGATGTGATTTACATAGGATTACAACGGCGTTAGAATTTGGATTCCAAGCGGATCACTTGGATTCCAACGGAATCACAAATAGACAAAAATGCTTCAAATTTAATTGTATCGCTAATAGCTTATTTATCAAGCTGTTAGCGATATTTTTTTATTGTTTAGGTAATGATACTATGATTAATTGTTTTACTGGTGCTTTGTGAATTGTAATAAGTAATTAACTCAAATATACACACATTTTTTTGCACAGAAAGACAGTAAGCATGATAATTTTCCCCAAGATACAATTAAAAATGTAGTTAAACCGAGAAATATAAATGGATTTTCGTATTTTTGCTGATTATAAATCAAAATTTGCAAAATAGAATGAATTATACCAAAGAAGATAAGCGTAGACATTTAATTCTAATGTGTCGATACTGCGACGGCACAGAAGAAGATATCTATCTCAAAAAGTTGGAAGCGCATGAGATAGACAAAAGTCATCTTCCACCTCCTGAGTGTATGAAGGAAGAATATACTTTATCTGAAGAAGAAGTTGCCCACTTGAGGAATGCTCACACTATACGATATTACGAAGAACATTGGGTAATAGAGCAACTTAATGGTAACAAAGATAATGGGTGTATAGGAGAGTATGTAGCCTATGGGAATAAGGATTTTGATGTTGATGATGGTACACCAATTTCACTAAAGGCTCTTTTATGGAACAGATATTACCATTGGGGTGGCTGGGGGTCTGACCAAGAAGCGTTCCGCAAATGGTATCGCACATATTATTCATGTGAGCCAACGAACAGAGAGAAACGAGCGGTGAAACGTAGACCTGGACTTATTGCAAAGTGCCTATACTACCATGGAGAGGCGACAAATCCATGGGACTTTATAGCAGTTGCAGATGACAATCTCTGGCGGAAATGGTATTGGAATTTAGAAAGAGAATGGGTGGATGCGCTTAGTATGAGCTACAATACATACTTAGCGAAACACGACAGGCTTAAAATGTGGGGGGTTGAAGAGTTCTTCAAGAAAGAGGAAGTTCCTCTGTCACTAATAAACCACATTTTAGGTTGGCACAACCATATAGCTGAAAATAGTAACAGTTCGCTTGACCATGATAGCGCCATAGCGTGTTATCGGGAAAGCTATCTTAAATTGAAACCATAATATGAGAATTATTAATGCAAGGAATAGACATAGTTCGAGTATTGAAAAAAACGATCCGAAGAAATACCTTCAATATAATCTACATATACCTTACGTCGAACAAGGCAGTAATCCTATGAGCAATTATGTAAATCAACGAGAGCGAATTGATGACGCATTTGTCTCTGCAGTTTCAATATAGATGTCGAAGCAGTTGAGTGTTTATTGAAGACCGCAGATTATGACAAATCGTTGTTTGATAATGTGTGCCACTACTGTCCCGTTAAAGTGGACTAATCGCTCTTTGAATTAATTGAAATACAGTCTTTTACAAGATATTTCAAGGGTGCGACGATTTGAATTTGTACTTTTGCAGTTATCAATGATACTGCACGATGAACAAAACCAAATACGTTTTCGCCCAATTGATAGAATTTCTCGACAATAACAAGTTTCGCCATTTGGTTGACAAGTATGATGGAAACCGCTATGTAAAGCATTTCACTTGCTGGAATCAGTTGCTTGCAATGATGTTTGGTCAACTGAGTAATCGAGAGAGTTTGCGAGATCTGATTGTTGCTTTTGAAGCACATAGAGCAAAGCAATATCATCTTGGATTAGGTCGTAAGCCTATTGCGAAAACGACATTTGCTTCAGCCAATCAGAATCGTGACTACCGTATCTTTGAAGACTTTGCTTTCTATATGATGGAGCAAGCCAGAAAGAAACGGGTAACGGATATCTTCAAGTTGAAAGGCAATGTGTATGCCTTCGACTCAACGACCATTCCTTTGTGTTTGTCGGTCTTCTGGTGGGCAAAGTTCCGAAAGAAGAAGGGAGGAGTAAAAGCACATGTGCTATACGACCTCGAATCTCAGGTTCCAACTTTCTTCCACATCTCTACAGCATCCGTTTACGACTCAAAGGCCATGAAAGAAATTCCTTATGAATCAGGATCTTACTATGTGTTCGACCGTGGATATAATGCTTTCAAGGAACTTTTCAAAATACATCAGCATGAATCATTCTTTGTTGTGCGAGCCAAGAAGAATCTGCAATACAAATGCTGTAAATGGAGGCGCAGATTGCCAAAGAATATATTGACAGATGCTGTGATTGAATTCACTGAATACAATTCATACCGGAAGTATCCGGAGAAACTCAGACTTGTCAAATTCTATGATGAAGAACAAGGTAGGGAGTTTGCTTTCCTGACCAATGCCTTTCACCTTACAGCACCAGAAATCGCCAACCTTTACAAGAATAGGTGGCAAATAGAGCTGTTCTTCAAATGGCTAAAGCAGCACCTCAAGATTAAGAAATTTTGGGGTACTACAGAGAATGCTGTCAGAATCCAAATCTCATCGGCAATCATAGCCTATTGCCTTGTTGCTATCGTACAACATGATTTGCAACTTAAACGATCAACTTATGAGGTTCTTCAGATTCTAAGCATATCTCTTATGGATAAGACACCACTCGTAGATCTCTTCGAAAGGACTGATTTCAATAATGTCAAAGAACTCGATTGTCCCCTCTTTCCGGGGTTATTTGATTAATATTTAACTGGTCCCGATTTTAACGGGACACTAATGACTCAATCCATATATATAGGCACTTTTGTAAGTGCCTATATATTGAGATGTTAAAAAAATACTTGTTTATTAACTATTTCATACATTTTACACGCAAGTGTTTTCGGCTGCACTCGGCATAGCTTAAACAAGTTTGGCTCTGCTCTCGTTAGCACGAAAATTCTTCGCTCGACAATTTAAAAGCAAGCTTTCATTATTCTCACTTATCGATTTACTCATATCTTATCGAAAAAGTTCCAAATCTTCACTGCTGTACATAATTCCATGTTTTAAATTCAGCAGCGAAATTTATTCTTTCTGAATTTAAGCCCTAATTTGAGTACTTACAACTTGCATCGGTGTACATTTTTCTGGTTCACAACCCGTCAGCCCCCAATGTTTCCAGAAAAAGGCATACGGACAAAGTTTATCTTCCATCACTTTTCGCCAAGGTTTTGTAAGACAAAGTTTGTTAGGAGTGGAATCTGGAGATTCTAAACACCAAGAATGCATACCACAACATTTTTGTCCATTCATGAATGTATCATAGACTTCCTTTAAGCCAGCATACATTTCCACAGACTCACCTGAGGACATTCCAACATACGGAATTTTAAAGTAATGGTTATTATTGTCATTCACCATCAAAGGGCTACCAACTTTTGCAACCACATATCCCCAACAATCATTTTTCTTTAATTCCGACATTCTTGCCATTTTAAGTAAGAAATATCGGTCGTTACTTCGCCAATCTTTCGCAAAATCCACCAGATGATTAACCCAATCATGATAAGATTGCAAAGTAGGAATACCTGTTATATAGGAGTGCAGACATGATTTTACCTGTTCTACCAGTTCTTTAAAAGCATCTTGCCAATATTGAGTTTTTCCATTATGCATTTGAACACGTTCACTATACAAACGATCATATATCTCTTCAGGTGTATTAAAGGAAAGCACGCCTTGCTTAATTTGTCGCATAACATAGACAAAATGCCATCCTGGATTTGAATGCTGTAAAGACACATCACAAAGCGCAAGTACCTTCATCAAATCTTTTCCAAATTCAACGTCATAATATTGTGCAACCAATTCTGCGGAACGATAAGGAAAATCAGGAGATAAAACATAAGATTTAGGAGAACACAATCGCTCTAATATATAAGCCATACTCTCCATAATGGCAATCGCACCAAACGACCTCATATTGTCTTCCTCTACATTCAATACAATAGTTGAGAATTTTATACCTTTACCATAATCAGATAAATCCTCCTCCATATCAATGACAGAAAGAACAGAAAAGACATCTGCATCCTCATTATCTCCAGCAGTTAGTTTACATACTTGTTGGTTCAATCGCACATAATCCTTATTATCGGGTATTTGGTAGGGAACATTAAACATTTTCTGATTTTTCACCCGATTGACCACACTATGTAAATATTCACTTTGTACAAATAGATTATTCAAACCATAATATGTTGTTATGTCTTGAAGGAAATGAATATACTCATGAAATGCGACTGTTGCTTCTTTATCAGACAACTTAGATATAGTCATCTCATCACCAACGGCTTGTACGTGCATCTCAAAAAAAGTTGGTATGTAATAACCTAATAAAGTCTTTAGAATAGCCATATTAAAATACGTCTTTAGTGCTCAATTTAGGGCATAGCCCTTTGTATAGGCACTTTTACAAGTGCTTTTATTTTGAGCTGTTTAAAATATCATTTGTTTATTAACTATTTCATACATTTTACGGAATGAGTCTGATTCATTCTAACTTAACCCTTTATCGTCCCCCACCTCCTCAAATGACTCCACAGCAATGTTAAAAACATGGGGAGAAGCCATTCTTTGTATACAATGGGATGCTTCCAACTGCGGAACTTGAATGTGAGGATGGGGACATTCCATCCAATACTCTCTTGTCTATTGGGCGCAAGTCTTGATAGGTGCATCTGTAAAGAAAGTACCTTGGGAGTTTACCAAATCTCCCAAGGATTTTTTGAAGACCTTATTTCTCAATACCTTTTCTTATATAGTGAATGACATTTTGTATAGGCACTTTCGTTAGTGCCTATATATTGAATTGTTAAAATTTTATTTGTTTATTAACCATTAGCATATTGCCAATCCATTATGGTTTCATCATATAAAGAGAAATCACTACAACCATAATTTATTTAGTAAGATTTTTGTCAAGACACTCCTATGCAGACCGTACTTACTGTTTAATTGCACAGATAAGTTCTGATTTGAATGCTTACATTCTTCTATACCAATAACACACAACTGTTTATTAAAAATTACGCCACGCTCGCTTTAAACGAGTATAGAAACTTTCAGGAAGAATATTATACTTCCAACGTTGCTCTAGCAATATTTGAATTTTCCTACAAACTCCCAACTTTTTTGATTCTGTTCTATAGGTATGCAATATATCTTGCAAGACACGCTTTTTATTTTTAATATCAAACTCATTAAAAATAAACTTGTTCAGATTAAAGCCTGTGACATCTTGTGCAATAGACACCATTATATCATTAATCATTATTAATTTTGTAGAAACAAGCACATTCTGTATTTGTTTCGCATCAATAAATTTTTCATTAGCGTTTAAGAATAATGCAAAATCAACAATCTGTCGAAGTATAACACCTTCATTATCCCCAAAATGTTTTGCTAAATGACGTATAAGAAATATGTAGTTACAGAACACATTAGGAATATAGTAACCAGAATCAGTCAACACACAATTGCTAACATTTATTGCTAACAGAGATTCAGTATATTTCTCAATACTAGAATGAGATACATCAAATAGTGTTGAATGATTTTCTACCATTATTCCTTGAAAACAGAAAACAGAGTGCTTTTCTTCTTCATAGTTTATATTAAGCCCATTCTTTTCCATTAAATTATTTACCTTATCATAATCCCCAAATGTATATATATCAATATCACCAAAGGGTCTATGATTTGGAACTGGGTAATACAGACTAAGAGGAAGACCTTTTAAGACAACGAATTTAACATTATTTTCAGCTAAACAATTCGTTAAATTCTGCAAGACTTTAAGTTGACATTGATAGTTACGTTCAATTTGAGAGACATTACATATCCATTTTATCAATACATTTCTAGGAACATTTAAGCTCTTATTCACGGCTTCAGAACATAAGCCGGAAACACCTTGTGTAATGGTAAAATCTAACACCTTTGCCCAATCTACTTTATATAGAATTTGATTATCTATTTCTATAGATGGATCTATAGCTTTCTTGACTAAAGCAATAGTAACGTTTACTTCTCTGTCTGTTATCTTCATATATCATAATTTTTTAGCACATCTAAAGGCACCCAACCAAGTTCTTTTCTTGCTTTCTCATTGCTAAATGTTAATGATTTTGTCATCTTGTCTAATTTATAGCTATTAATTGGAGCTTTATTTCCAAGTAAATCACCTACCTTAGCCATACTCCAAGCAACCCAATATGGAATATTCATTGGCTTACCTTTGCCCAATTGTTTTGCTACAGAGATGGACAATTCTCCAAAAGAAGGCTGACGAGTGTCGCAAACATTATAAGTGCCACCTTTCTCCACAAGTGAAGGCAATATACGTGCAATATCTTCAGCCATAAGAATACTCTTTATAACCTTGCCACCTGCAATGTTCATATAGAAACCCTTACGCACACCATTTACCATTGCACCGAGATTTCCTGGAGCATCCTTGCCTGCTAATAAAGAAGGGCGAAGAACACCCAAGACAACATTATTCTTTTTACACCATTCAGTCAGGTATTCTTCTGCCATAATTTTACTTTTGGCATAAGGCGTCTTTCCTTCTAAAGGATGTTCTTCAGTAATCAAATCGCCATATTCACAACCATATACAGCTACCGTACTAATGAAGACGACAGCTCTAGGTACACCAATTTTTTCAAGAGCCGTACATAAGTTTACTGTACCCTGATAATTTACATCAAAAAAGGCTTGTCTCTCTTCCTCTGTTTTTGGCACCATATGCGCCTTACCACAAGCATGCAAAACCACATCATAATGTTTATCTAAAATTGGAACTTCTTTTGCAAGATTTGCCTTAATTCTATTTTCAGAAGCAATTCCACAAGTTGTTACATCATACATTCTTTCTAACATTGGGCGAATATTTCTACCCAAGAAACCTGTACCACCAGTAAAAAGTAATTTTTCCATTATTTTTCAAACAATTTATCTAAACACATCTCTGTTGCATGTCCTCCAAGGTGTATCAAACGTTCTTTTATCATAACTCGTGTTTTTTCACACTCCTTGACATAATCCATATTTTTTATATATTCCAACACTTCGTCTTCTGTACGTAAAATGCCACTTGGCATATCATGTTCATAATCAACATACAGACCTCTTTCATCACGATATTGCTCATAATCATAACAGAAGCAAATAACTGGGCGTTCTAATATAGCATAATCAGCCATAGAAGCAGAATAATCAGATATTAATATGTCTGCAACCTTGAAAAGATCATTTACATTAGGATAAGAAGAAAAATCTCGAAGAGTTTCATTAAATTCTATACCCAACAACGTGTTTGTATATGCATGCATACGAAAAAGCACGATGTACTCATCTTTCAGTTCTTTTTCCCATTTGTTGGCATCAATTGGTGGTTTAATCGCACATGTTTTACCTTTATCTGTACTTTCTCGCCAAGTTGGTACATAAAGAATTATCTTCTTGTCCAAAGGTAACCCAAGACGAACCTTAATTTTATTTACATATTCTGTAGTTAAATTATAAAGTTCATCATTACGAGGAAGACCTGTTGGAATCATTGAATCCTCCCTTATTCGAAATGCACGCATATATATGTTCTTTTCATAGTCACTCGCGTAGCAGAAATAATCCACACTGCTGAAATTATAGTCTTTACGCCCGTTATTCTCACCTACACCTGCATCATTTCCTATGTGTTTAAATGGAGTACCATGCCATGTATTGAGATATCGACATTCTTTTTTCTTAAAATGCAAGCCACGTTCAATATTAACACAAGTAATCCAATATTTGGATTTTAAACAATACATGAAATATTGAATTGTGTCTGCCTTTATCTTGATACAATTTCCTGGAACTTCTGCGTTTTGTGGATCTTCCAATGCCCACACACACTTGTATTGACCATACTTTTCAGGATGCGCCATCATATATTCATATAACGCCTTCGGACTGTCATTATATTTTCTTGTATGACCACTAAAGAGCACCATGTTATTATCCATAGAGATAAAACTTCCCCAAAGTCTCATAAAAGAACTTGCAGTCCAATTAAACAGACGATTTACAACATAATTATGTTTTAAGATATAGTCCAAACGAGCACGATATCCATGCATTTTCTTTTCTGACATAATCATTTACATTGAATATTTGTTATATACGTTAAATAGCGTTTTCTTGTAGTTTTTCAAATCCATCATTTTACATATTTTTGTATATGCTGCATTAGAAAGTTTATTATGATATCCTTTATTTTGATAGATTTTGACTATTTGTGTAGCAAGTTCATTATCATTATCACTTAAATAACCATCATTTTCGCTTTCTATTAACTCTTTTAAGCCATCAGCAGGAGTCGATACAACAGGCACGCCTAAAGAATATGCTTCAAGCGCACACATTGGGAGTCCTTCCCATCGTGATGTCATCAACATTCCTTTACAACACTGCAATAGTTTATATGGATTATTACTAAACCCAAGAAAAGAAATATTCTCACTCAATTTATGTTTTTCGATGTAATGAAGTATTTCATCCTTTAATTCACCATCACCTAAAATCGCAAACTTCAACCTGCTATCCATTTTACAGGCCAATTCCATTACCCTTACAAGTCTTTGAGGATTTTTTTGAAATGTAAGTCTACCAAGATAAGCAAAATCATAATTATACGTATTAGTATCTTGTTTCGCCTTATTAATAAGGTTATCGATATTAATTACATTATATAGGATTTCACTTTTCTTTAATAGTTTATTATGAAAATAATACCCATCATATGACGTTTTAGACACCCAAAAAATATGTTTTGCTTTCAAAGCAGCATATAAATAAAGGATTGCTTTAAGAGAGATACTTCTAGAATCATAATTATTATTATGTATATGTGAGATTAAAGGTATTTTACCACATGCTAACGATGCAAGAAATCCTGCACGCATATCGTGAGCGTGAACTATAGTTGGTTGTACATTCCGAATAACCCTTTTTAATTCTTTAATAGAGAGTTCTTTTACAGGTTGAAAATTTATACCTCTTTCCTCTAAAGCTATTCTTACGGGACCATCTAGGCTACAATAATACATTTCTATATTATTGTCGTCCTTGAACATATCGATAATCTGACAAACGACATTTTCTGCTCCATTATAAGTACCACTTACAAGAACATGTAAAATTTTTATTTTCTTCATACAATATCAGTGTTTTAGGTATGCACGTCTAAATATTTTTATACCATGCATCAAATCTATTCTTTCCTTAAAAACGTCAATAACTTCATACTCATTCGTTTTGTTATAGGTATGCACACGATCAATATTCCTTTCAAATAAAGAATGTTGAGCATCAATTATGCTGAATTTTTCTTCTGAATAACCGCTTTCTCCTAATTCATTAACTTTGTATAGAATTATTGATTCACCATATTTCCTTGAACAATCTTGAGCAGGCCTTATCAAAAGATCCTTATCCATATAAAGGAATCCTGCTGGGCGACCTACGTTATTATCATATATTTTTTCAGATACTTGATTAAGAACAAATTTATCCATATCAAGTAAAAATAGAACAAGATGCCATCCTTTTGTATCTTTTTTATATGAAATAAGATAATACTTATCACCATGTTTATATACTGTGGAGTCTACATATTTTTCTCCAGAGATAAGACTTTTTACACGCTTCCATTCATAAGGAAAATGTGAAGCTTCATATAAATCTATAGTGTTATTGGCAGAAGATTCTGGTATCATATAATGTTTGCCATTGCAATTAAATACGCAAGGATAACTCATATGATAAGGATTGTCTATAATGATTCTGTTGTTCACAGCCTCACCATTGATAATCTCATAAACACCAATTCCAGCTCTTTGTTTTTCTGTAAAATATTGTTCTACAAACAAATATGTCCTTCCTGCTGTTTCGTACAAAAAAGGATCAGCAATCCATTGACCTTTAGGAGTCTTAACTTGTACATATCTAGTTGGAGTATTTCCTATTCTTCTTAGTCCTACATACCATACTCCTCCTAGAAACATTTTTCTTAATAACATTAATGGCTTCATATCGTAGTTTTATAATACTTTTTTGTAAATATCAATATATTCCTGTCGCACAATCTCAAAAGAGAATCCCTTTGCCTTATTTTTATTATGTTCACCCATAATTTTGCACAAATTAGGATTGTCTACAAGTCTATTAAAAGCATCAGCAAAAGCTTTATAATCTGTAGGTTTACAAATATACCCACCTATTCCTTCATCAATTAAATCTGCTATTCCTCGAGTCTTAGAACCAACACAAGGTTTCCCTAAATCCATTGCTTCTAATATAGACCTTGGAACTCCCTCACGGAACGAAGGCATTACAAAAATATCTGTAGACTTCATCAACTCTGGCATATCCGTGCGATAGCCAAGAAATATAACATTCTTTTCTACACCACATTCTTTTGCTAAATTACGGAGATTTACTTCTTCTGGACCAACACCACATAGGACATAATAAACATTAGGATTTTTCATACATCCTAAAGCACGAATAACAACATGATTATTCTTGTTGGTATTCAAATCTCCTGCAGAAATTATCATTGTTGCACTATCGGGCAATCCTATAGATCTACGTTTCTCTATTGTATCTATCTCAACTTCTACACCGATTTTCACACCCGCTCCATGTACCATATATGGCTTGGAACCATTTCTCAATTTCAAAAATTGAGCAGCTTGATAATCTTCCGGATTAATTGTAATTAGGGTATCTGTTATATGAGCTAGAATCATCTCCTCCCACTTATATATGGTTCTGTTTATCAATGGGGCACCTCTAAAGAAAAGAAATCCATGAGCAGTATAAATAATTTTCTTAAGACCACATTGATATGCAGCTATTCTTCCCAATGCACCACCAATAGGCGTACTACATTGTACTGCTTCTATTCCTTCTTTTCTAATAATTTGCTTTATCTGCTTAAGTGCCATTAGGTTGGTTCTATGAAAAGGATAAGAATATATGTCAATATGAAACGTTTTACATGGTATTACGCTTTTATCTCCAATAAAATTGGAGAAATCCGCAGCCCAATAAACTTCATGCCCCAATTGTTGCAATGGTGCTATTACATTTTCAAAACCAAGTGCATATGTCTTCACTCGATTTGTTACCATTAATATTTTCATAATTTTATACTATTGAATTTATATAACCTTCTGTTGCATTTTCGCGATGTTTAATAATTGCAGGATTGCCAAAAACTACGCAATGGGGGGGGCAATTACAATTTACATATGTATTTGGAGCGATAAGCACATCATCACCTATATTGATTTTTCCAACAATTGCAGCATTGCATCCTATCCATACTTTATTACCTATTGTAGGTACTCCTTTGCTGCTGCCTCGATTTGACGCACCAATAAGTACTCCTTTATGAATACTCACATTGTCTCCAATCACTGCATGTGGGTTTATAGTTATGTTGAAAGCATGCCCAAGGTATAAACCTTTTCCTATAGACGTACTCATACCTATTTCCAAACCATATTTCAATCTAATATTACGCAATTTATATTTACAGAATAATTTCAAGATACCTTTGGAAGTATTTCCTAAACGAAAATACCAAAGAAAATTTCTTGCTTGAGGTTCTATATTTGGATTCTTCTGCAAATCCAATTTATATAAATTATACGCTTTTAAGCTGATTAGCCTTTGAATACATTTAACCATTTTATTTTAAATTTATGGATTAAAGAATCAATTATAATGTTTTGTATATATGTAATAGATATCGCTATTATTATAATTAACACATATTGAAATAGCCATTTGTCATCATCTGGGATAAACATCTTTACTGCATACAAAGCAAGAATATGCCATAGATATATCCACAAAGAACTTGAACTAATAAAACTTAACATCTTATTGGTTGGTAAATGCTTATTACGTAAAAACGAGTATAAATAAATAGAAACACCTACAGCAAAACTAAGATAATACAATTGAGCTGGATATTTGTATGCATCAGTTTGAACGTAGACTCCATGATGTAAATACAATCCTATGGCGATAACAACAAAAACAGAGAAGCTACCAATTATCCAATATATTGTTTTTTTTATTTTACTCAAATTATACCCAAGTAATGCCATACAGCCATATGGTATAATGGTAAAGATGCTCATATACATAAAACGATTTTCAGGAAGTTTTGTTTTACTCAATAGTTCAAAGCACACATAGATAGCCATTATTATTGATACGGATTTTTTATTTATCTTTATATTACTTATAAATGGTATCATACATGCACACACTAAATAAACCCATATTACCCACATAAATCCTAACATGTCAGAATCTCTTTGGAACGTAAACTCTTTTATTAATTCATCAAAGGTTGGGACATTGTAAAATACAATTCGTATAGGTAGAAAAATACAACAAAAAATCCAGGCAGGTATTGCCAATCTCTTAAAACGCTTCCACAAGTACTCTTTGATTCCCCCCCCACTATAGGTGCATGAAGCCAAATAACCCGATACGATAACTAGCAGAGGAACGTCACAGCTTCTAAGTTGATTGATAAATAGAGGCGGAGATACATGAGCAAGAATAACAAGAAATAAGCCTATTATTTTAAGATAGTCAATGTAAATATATCTTTGTTTCATTTTTTATATTCTTTTTCGTAAAAATCAATAAAAGAATCATAAGTGTTTATTGTGGATTCAAATAGTTCTTTGATCTTATCTTTAGAAATTCCAATTGGAGCAAATCCAGACTCAAAAATAAATTCATTTTGAGTAGTTCTACTTAAATATAGAGGTCTAAAATTTTTCATTTCACTTTCTAATTGAGTAAGATTCATTTCTCCTTGTGTTGCAAGTGTTTGAAAATTATCAAAAATCTCATCATGCAAAAGTTTTTTTCTCTTTGCATAATAATCGTCTAAAGACATTATGAAATGTGCTGGATTTCCACCATAAACTGAATTTGGCGGAATGTCTTTTGTTACGACTGCACCAGCTGCCACTATTGAATTATCTCCAATAGTGACATTACGTAGAATAGTAGCTCCTTCACCAATAAACACATTATCACCTATAATTATTTTACCCCCCCCCAGAAGGCAAGAACTCATTATATGCTTTGAGTAGTATAGTCCATGAGTAATCGTGAGCTATTAAAGTAACATTTCTACATATAACACAATCGTTTCCTATCTTAATGAATTTTGCTCTACCCTCATCTATAAATGTATGAATAGGAGCTAGAAATGTAGTATTATTGCCAATTATCATGCCCTTATTGCGCAAGTATTGTACAAATCTATAATTAGAAGATTTGTAATAAAAGGTCTTTAATTTTAAAAATACACTTTTCATATGTGTTATAATTTGTGTTATTATTTTATCCATTTATAGCAATCATATATAACTTGATTTTTTAAAATAACATTTACTGTTATATAGATTATGTAGCCAATAGGCAAAGATAAAAGAGCGAACATCGAATTACTAGAATTAAATACAATAGACATCAAAACATATGAAAT
>ERZ1034753.530-NODE-530-length-13793-cov-11.298078_pt1 | contig 13793 bp, 2 predicted proteins | sample MGYA00520702_ERZ1034753 | MGnify/ENA primary metagenome ERZ1034753 (study PRJEB33766, sample SAMN09781700) | gut metagenome | biome: gut microbiome | host: Homo sapiens | place: Madagascar | study: EMG produced TPA metagenomics assembly of the PRJNA485056 data set...
AGAAGAACCTCATGCAATATGATAGAATTTTTAATTAACAAGATTATTTACATACAAAATCTGACTAAAGTTATGAAAAGATTTCAACTATTTAGCTTGGCAAGTGCAATGCTTCTTGCAAGCGCAGCAGGATTCACTTCCTGCTCTTCAGATTCAGAAGATCCTCTGGACGGAGGATCAGGTGTGGCAGGACAGGTGGTGAAGACACAGTTCTACCTGAACATTCCGTATGCAGGAAATGATGAGGGCGGAAATGCCAGAGTTTCGACGAGAATGAGTGCGGACAATACCCAAAACAATAATAATTTCTTGGGATTAGTAGATTTGGAAATGTTTGCGTTCGGGGAGGATCCTACTTCAGAAGCAACCTCTACCCGAACTATCAGAATTGGAAATAATTTAGGTAATTACGATACCGAAAATAAGCGCCGACTCTATAGTGACATTGCGATTCCGGTAGGTACAACTCATATGGTTTTGTATACAAGAGCTTCTAAGAAAGATAATAGTACCCCAAATACCAACAAGACTAACTTCGAAGCTGGTTCTTTGACAAATATTTACACCAAATTTACGGCTGAAGCAAAGCCAAAGCTATCGGAAATCAGTTTTAATTTGGAAACAATTCATAGTGCGAATGACTTTGATACTCAAGGCAAGACTATACTGGATGTGTTGAATTCTATCGCACAAACGCAAGCAACCATTAACGGAACAACTATTGAATGGTCAAAGATAAGCGAGGCTAACATAGGAAAAGCAGGAGAGCGTGAGATTCTGCAGAAATTATACAATAATTTCGTTAAATTAGAAGCTGGTTCGGAGGCCTCTGTTATACGTGCTATAGAAGACCTAAAGGCTGCTGTCAATACACAAAAACTCGTAGATTTCACTGCATTGACAAATAACATTGAAGAAAAATGTACAACGAGAGGTCTTAGCTATGTTAATGGATTCCCAAGAGGCATTGGCTTACCTGATGGTGCTGCAGTATTGGAATTTAACTCTGATAGCAAAGAATTTGCATATAAGACTACAGGAATACCAAGAGGAGGTAATCTTGTTGACCACAAGACTATTACTTACCCATCAGAATTGGCATATTTCGTAAGTTCTCCTGTCGTAACATCTTCTTCACCAAAGAATAAACTTACAGACTTACCAGACTATAACGCATGGTTAGGAAATACAGCCGATTGGAGTTCATACGAAGACGTTGTTAAAAGCAACACCAAATTAGTGGTATTAAAGAATCCTGTACAATATGGTGTAGCATGCTTGAAATCCAAGATAACGTGTGCTACAACATTACTAGAAGACAATGCTAAGAATATTATAAAATCTGCAGCAAATAACACTCTAACAGTTCCTACAAACGGCATTGAAGTAAAAGGAATTCTGATTGGAGGCCAGCCTCAGGGAGTAGAATGGAATTTCGAACCTGCTTCTAGCGCAACATTTGATCATACGATTTATGACCGAGATATGAATAATGGAATAGCAGCCAAAATTTCTGAATCAAAACCAAACTATACTTTGGTTTTGGACAATAGAAATTCATCAACTACAGCACAAGAACAAAGCAAGGTGTATGTGACAGTTGAATTAGAAAATAACATGGGCGACTTCTATGGTGCAGAAGGTTTGATTCCTAAAGATACCAGATTCTATTTAGTAGGACAATTGGACCTTAATGCTCCTACAGGAGTCACCAAACCTTCTGAGACACTAGACCACGTATTCATAAAGGATCATACAACTGTAGCCAACTTCATCATCAAAAACTTACAGAATGCCTACAACCATATCCCTGATATGCGTACATCAAAGATTAACGTAGGTCTTGCAGTAGATCTTTCATGGCAGAATGGTATAAAATTCGATGTAAACCTCTAAGCCAGATAGAATAAAACGATAGCTTATCCCCCACACGTTCTTAAAGGGCGTGCGGGGGAACTTTCTAGAAACACAAATGGGGCTTGACAGGCTAGCAACTGAATCTTATCCCGTTTTGCGCCTCAGAAAGGCACGAAATTGCCCTAGCTGGGGCAACTTTCTGTCCTAACTACGGCAGTTAACTGCCATGCCTAGGCACTTTGCGAAATGAGCGGAATTCCACTCCGCTATCGCCTACACTTGCCTTCGGAAACAGGCTTTCGAAATCAGCGTGTCGCAGCATACGCAGAAATATCGAAAACTATTGCACACTACACCAAATCGCTATATTGCGCTAATTATCAGCATCTTATAGTCGTGCAATATGGGCATCAACACTACACTAACACTACACCACACCACACTACACTCATCTCGCTCCGTGTAATGTAGTGTAGTATTCGTGTAGTGTCAGCGCCCACACTACACTCACATAACAACCTTATACACAGCTATTTGCTGAACTTCCGTGTAGTGTGCAATAGAAAACGCAAATTATAATAATATTTGTGGAGGAAGATTGTCGAACATTAAGAATGCAAAAAGTACAATGAAAAAACTATATAACACTTTACTGGCATCCGTGATGACCATCAGCCTCATCACCAGTTTATCTTCATGCATTGATGAAGATATGAGCGACTGCGGCAAAGAGTATAAGATACGATATAATCTGCAACTCAATACGCAGATCAACACCGTGATTGACGTGGATCTGAACCTCATTGAAGAACAGGAGATTGCAGCCCGGCTGAAACAGGCACTCAGTAAGATATTCACCGACCATGCCCACGACAACGACCTCTCCTTCTTCGTAGGCGAAGAACTCTCCCACCACGAGGCAAACAAGATGGGTGCCAACTCGGTATCCTACACCATCTATCTGCAACGCAACAACTATCAGAACCTCTCTCTCGCCAATACCGGAAGCGCCGACAACGTAAAAATCATCAACGCAAACACCTGTAGATCACTCGCTTTACGGCAAGAGGCAAAAGATACCATCAACAGTCACAACATCGGACTGTTCACTTCCCGACTCTCCATCGACGAGAACGATTTCGAACACGATCTGCAAACCACGCTCTATATGGCAAACAGCTCAGCTGTGGTGGTCATCGACCAGAGCAAGGTGCAGCCCACAGAACTCTGGGGATTTGTAGAAGGCATGGCAACCCAATTCCAGGTGAACGACAGCACCTATTCTTCCAGCCTCAACACGATGGTCAGGGCGAAGAGAATCAACCAGGATTTCATCACCAACTCCATTCCAACCCACGATGCCCTCTACACAGTCTGCTTCCCGAGCATCAAACAGGAATGGCGCTACCACGTCATCGCCAAGGTGAACGACAAATACACCGAAACCATCTTCACCATGAACGAACCGCTGAAAGCCGGCAAACTTAAGATTATCAAGACCCGACTGAAGGAAGACGGTTCGCTCTCTACCAGTAACACCGCCGTAGGCGTAAGCGTGAAACTCGACTGGAAACCAGGCGGAAGCCACGACGTGGAGATTTAATTAAGTGAAGAGTGAAGAACGAAGAATGAAGAATTCAACGGCTATAAAGATTTGATACATGAATCATATTACGAAATACATATTTGCGATACTATCGCTTATCATGCTGGCAGGATGCAGCGAAAGCGAGCAGAGCGAGGAGAGGCCAAAGGACACATTGGTACCCATCTCGATCACCCTCTCCGTGCCTAACGACAAGTCAAGCACCCGCGTCGGAGACCCGGGAGAAGACACCCACGACATGGAGGACTGGGACCGGCTCACCATCATCGTTGCCTATAAGGAAAAGGCCCAAGGCGACGAAATACACGATGCAGCCCCCCAGAAAATGGTATATTACGATACCTATACCAAGGAAGAATTCGACAGAAAAAACCTCGTCACCCATGCCACCTCAACCCTATCAGGACCTGATACCAACGGCTTTCGCACCTATACGATGTATCTGCCGCTAGGCACCTGTTGCGTTTATGGGGTTACCTACAGTAACGGAGAAGGGCTGAATCTGGAGGGAATGCTAGACGGCATCACAAAAGACGGACAAGACCATAACTCAGACATTTATAATTTACAGATTAGCAACGACTATGCCAAACCAAGCGGCGGCACTACGGACATAGCCAAGTTTATCAGCGTAGCCACAGGTTATGCGCTCAAGCTGGACCCAGAGACGCAAATTCTCACCAATGACAGAGATATAAAAGTAGAACAGAACATCAATGCCAATATCAACACCAAACAATACTGGCGCATGGTACTGGGCAGACTGGCTGCCAAGATTGACATCCAATGGGATGCCAAGGGAGCCTACGAGAAAGATGAAGATGGTAAGCAAAAATTCACCGATGTGAAAGTACAAGGTTTTACTTATCACGGCGAACCGGAAGGAACAACGAAATCAGATGCAGGATACGGAAGACTCTTCCCTACCCTTTATACTGTTTCAGCAGAAACACCAAAAACATCCGTAGGCGGACAGAAAACATTTATCAACACCTCGGAAATCAGCAAGCGAAACGGAAGAGTTTACCATTACACCTTCCCTGATGGCACTACGAAGCCACGCATCACCTTCGATATCAAGACGAAAAAAGATGGCGCAACAGAGGAAAAATCCGACATGGTGACTTTCGACTTGAAGAACCGGACAGAAAGTTTCAATCCTGCCCAATGGTACAAGATCAACGTTACCATCAAGGGAACCCAAATCGGTAATGCAAGCAATATCATCATCGATAATTTCTAAACATAAAAAACAGAACAACGATCATGAGAATACTCTATCCAACATACTGCAAGCTTATCGCAACCCTCCTGTTGCTGGGTTGCTCCATCGCCTTGTCTGCACAAGGCAAGACCTATCATGTGAAAGCAGATTCCGAGATAACGACCTCCGGCAGCGACGGCTTATCATGGGAGAATGCTATCACCCTGGAAAATGCGCTGAACCTAGCCAAGGCAGGCGACGAAATCTGGGTGAAAGGCTACGAGGATATTACCGGTCACATCTACAAGGCACCGAAGGGAGGCTTCGTTCTCCCTTCGGGCGTTGCCATGTATGGAGGTTTTGCAGGAGACGAAACCATCAAGAACGATCTCCCTACGGGCAGACATAAATATCAGATGAAGTATCAGACGGCTCTGGTGGGCGACATCGACACCAACGACAAGGCGAGCCAGCAGCTGATTATCTATCCAGAGAACACCACCCGCACCGACAATGCCACCCATGTGCTGACCCTCCAGATGGGCGTAACACAGGACAACACCAACGACGGCAACAAGCCAACCATTGTTTCCGGTTTCCTCATCGCAGCAGGTAATGCCAGTGGAGAGAACACCTCTGCAAATGGCAGAGGCGGCGGCATCTACGTGGTAAACAACAGCAACGACAACAATGCCGGCAGCCGTTACTTCCGTATTTCGCAATGTAACTTTGCGAACAACTACGGCATGCGCGGCGGTGCCATCTATGTAGATAATTCCTGTACCAACCAGCTGTCAGCCATCAGCTACTGCAGCATTTTTAATAATGTGGCAGGCAAGCGAGGCTCCAGCGAAAACGAAGGTGGCGGTATGTGGATAGACGGAACTGCCACCGTCTACAACTGCAACATCAACAACAATACGAACGGCGGTATCCGCCTTTCGAACACATCGAAAATCGTCAACTGTTCTGTTATTGCCAACACCGTATCGGCAGCAGACCTGACCACAGACGGGGCTTCAAACAGCAATGACGGCGGAGCGGTTTACAACACCGTGCTCTGGCATTCCACTGCACTCAGCAAGCAAGACAGCCGTCCTGCCTTCTATTCCTGTGCTTTTCCTGAAGTAAAAGTTACCAATCCCGATACCAATACCGACGCCAACGGGAACGTAAGGATCAGCAACGAGAACCACGGCATTGAGCCAGCCCCTTGGTTCAAGCAGAGTGCCGTGACCCAGGGTTACGACTTCTCGTTCAGCAGTAACCTGAAGCAATTATACAGCACCGCCTTCACATTCGAGGAAACCTCTGCCCTTTTGAACAAGGGAAAACTGGAATACTATACTAACCTAGTAGTTACTGCAAACCTGGGAACAACCTCTACCGACATCATGGGCAGGACACGCTATCAGACAAGCACCATCGACATCGGAGCCTACGAGTATGCCCGCATGAAGGCAGGACGCATCAGATACGTGAAACCCAAGAAAGCGGGAAAGGGAGACGGATCAACATGGAATGATGCCACGGACGATATCCAGTGGGCCATCAACGATTTGGCAGAAAATGCACCAGGCGAGAAAGGCGAAGTCTGGGTAGCAGCCGGAACCTATGTAGTAAAAGACCGCATTACCGATGATACATCATCCCCGGTATCCCTGCTGATGAAGAATGGCATCAGCGTTTATGGTGCATTTAAGGGAACCGAAAAAAGACGTTCCGAGCGCATCGAGGAATCCAAGGATTTAAAGCCATGGGGCTGGAAACAAGAATCCATCATCAGGGGTGCGGAATTCATGGGAAGCGACGATGCCAAATGGAATAATAATGACGAAGCCTGGAACATACAGAGCAGCGGTTCCTACCATGTGGTATGGTTTGCTCCCCTGCCTGGAGGAAATGCCTTTACCGACGAAGTATATCTTGAAGGCTTCACCATTGAGGGAGGTAAATTTCACGATACGAACAAAGCCGAATACGCCCCAGGCTGTGGTGCAGGCGTTTATATCAACGACCCATCAGCCCGAATGCGCTACTGCACCGTGAGATTCTGTAACCCGGGCATGAAGAAAACCACAAACACCCAGCCACGTGGCGGCGGCATCTATTGCAGGAACGGACAGACGGAAGGTAACCTGGTATACAACTGCTCGGCTTATCAGGGCGGAGGTATCTATATAGACGAAGCCGGCTTCATCACCCGAAGTATGGTAACCAACTGCTCTGCCTATCAGGGAGCGGGTGTATATCTGAATGGTGACGCTAATAACTCAGAGAAAGCCTATTATCAGATTCTTGCCACCTCGGTAATCAGTAACAATACCAGTACCCGAAATGGTGCTGTGTATCTGGATGGTCACGGACTGGTGATTAACAACACCATCGTCAACAACTACACCACCAACACATCAGATGCCGCTGACGAGCTGTCATCCAATACGGGTGGTGTGTATATCAAGAAAAAGGGTCTTCTTGCCAACAACGTCATCTGGAACAACTCGCTGCTCCAGCACAAATCAGGCACCAACAACTCAGCTTCCATGGCACAGATTTATGCAGCCAACCCATCAGAAGAGACCGTACAGTTTTACAACAACGCCATCTCGGATGTAAATGCAGCCAAATGGACCAGCACCTATCAGAGCGGAACCATCTCCATCAACACGTATTACTCAGGCAAGGGATTCGTGATGGGCAATGAAGCACCTTACAACACGGTGGAAGCCTTCAACGAGAAACGTGGCGTTCTTACAGACATGAAGACGGTGAACTATTATTGGGAAACATTGAAAGGTACCCGACTGCGCAACGTGGGCATCAGCTATGCTCTCCTGCCATCTTCCTACCTGTATCAGCCAAAAATAGACCTGAGCGGAAAAGCTATCAGTTCGGTTCCGTCAGCAGGAGCCTATATGGCAGACAACCACGGCCTTGTATTTGAAAAGAATGACAGCAAGAAACGCCTGCGCATCTACTTTGACCGTTCACGAGAACTGGTGGACGGAACAGGACAATCGTGGGAAAAGAGCTATACCTCATCATCTGCAGATGAACTGCTGGATTATCTTGCCGACATCAAGGATGGGGATAAGGTAAAGGTGGTTACCAAGGACAATACTACGCCAGAGGATTTCCCTATTGAGAAGAACAGCGACTGGGAGTTTGAAATCTGCACTCGTGAAGGTATCTTCGAACCGAAGATTGCTTACAAGTTCGAGGAAACAGATGCCAGGTCATGTACCTTCAGCATTCCACCTTGCGTACTTCCCATAACCGTGTATGGCGGTTATCCGGAATATTCAGAAAATCCGAATCCGAAAGATGAAGACCGTGACCCTATCAAATACCGCACCGAACTGAACGGAAACCTGAACGGTTCAGAACTCAACGAGGGTCTCTACCATCTGGTCCGCATCGAAGCAGGTGCCAACATCACCATCGACGGCTATGCCTTTACCCATGCATACGCTGCCGGTACTGCCTACATGCCTTATGGTGGCGGCGTGCTGATAGGCAGCATGGACCAGAGCAGCCAAGCAACCACCGTGAAGCTGAAGAATTGCATCTTTGAGAACAACACGGCGACAGATGGCGGTGCTATCGCTACCATGCCGGATGCCGTGAATGTGAAATTGGAACTGGAAAACTGCGTCATCAATAACAACACAAGCAAGGATCCGCATAATCCAAGTCCATCGGAGCTGCCTTCCATCATCTATCTGAACAAAAGCCAAGGCAGCAACAACTCTCTCACACTCAACCATGTAAGCATCATCAACAATGAGGGAGTAGCGCCAGATAACGACCTTGTGGAGAGAACCTCGTATGCTGTAGGAAACAAACTGAACATCAACGGCACATGGGATGGTTCGGAATGCAAGAACAGCATGGATATCAACACTCTGGGAAAAGACGGAGCCCTGAACTTCAGCAACCCAACCAATGAAGTGGGTGCCAAGATGAGCGGCAACGTTTATTACGGAGGCTATTCATCCTTCCGTCCGTTGACCAGTTCTGTACAGGCTGGCCGCATCATCAACAGCGCCCAAGAAAACAATGCGACCACAACAGCCAAGGACATCACCGGCGAAGACCGCAACCTAGGTGGTGTTCCCGACCTGGGTGCATACGAAGCTCTCTTGCCAAAAGCAGGAAAGATTATCTACGTGCGTTCGTACAACCAGAACTATGAAAGTAGCAGCGATGCCAATGATGACGACCAGGACGGCAATCCGAACTTCAATCTTCTGAATGAATCTGGAACCGAATATGATGGAAGCAGCTGGGACAAGGCTATCATCGGTAACGCCATGTGTGATAACAGACAGGCTAGAAACGGCAACGATTTCTATGTAAAGCAGAGTGACAATACGCTGCTTAGCACCACTATTGACAATACAGATTATAGTCAGACTAACGGCAAGTATCGTTCAGAAATAGATTCTTATGGTAATTTTTGGACGAATTCAGGTAACAAAGCGGCAGATTATTCCGATAGTTGGGGAACCTATAACAAGATTACCAACAACAGAGAGGAGCAATACATCAGCGGTTTGCAATACGCAGTGGAAAGAGCAGCAGAGTTGAATGAGAATATCACAGACAAGAAAGACCGGGTTGTGGTTTGGGTAGGTGCAGGCATCTATACCGACTACAAAGGATTCGTTATCAGAGACAACGTGAAGGTTTATGGTGGTTTCCCATACGAAGGCTATCCTGGAGAAGACGACCGCCATCCGCTGCTCTCACAATACGTACCGGCACGCAAGGAATACGAGAATCTGAACAAGACCAAGTATGAAACCATTCTACAAATCAGAAAGGAATCGCCTGTATACTTCACAGACAACAGCAAAGAAATGTGGTATCAGGAAGACAAACCTGAAGATGGTTCAAATTATGACTATACCAAGACGTTGATGAACAGCGGGAAAACAGAGCGCCATTATGTACTGTATCAGCCAGACGTATGCCTTCCTACCTGGTCACCATCGGGTGATGGAAACGCCACACGTACCGACGGTAATGCAGTACGCTATAAAGGAGATAAGATAGACGACATCTACTACAAGGATTACAAGTATGCCAAATGGGATGGCTTCTCCGTACGTCACGGCTACATCATCAACTATCCTGGTGCTAACCGTGACGGAGGTGCAGGTGTGCGTGTATTCCGAGGTGTAGAACTGGAAAATCTCATCATCGTCAACAACTTCAACCATGGCGGCCGCGTACGTGGTGGCGGTTTGTATATGGACGGCGAGAACAGTAAGATTTCGAACAGTTACCTGCTGAGAAACCTGAGTTATGCCAACAGCAGTGAAAGTTATGGAGGCGGAGCCTATATGATTCAAGGCACCGGCTACAACCTTGTAGTGGCAAACAACCGCTGCTATAACGGAACCAGCTGGGGTGGAGGTATCTTCCTGGAGAGTGCCAAGTTCTACAACAACACCATCGCCTACAACATGTCGACAAACGGAACCGGCATCTACCATTATCAGGACAGCAATACCGGAGTAGAATCGCAGCTTTCACTCTACAACTGTATCATCTATGATAATTATAACAATGGCAAGCAGATTACAGACCAGGTAAACTCTGCGGCAAAGGACAAAATGAAAACATCCCACAACTGCTACATGAACAGTAGCGATGATAACAAAAAGTTCCTTGCCGAGGATGGAAACTTCACCGGACCAAATCTGGATTTTCCATTTGAAGACCAGACCTACGAAAGTGGACATAAAGGAAATTTCCGCTTCCGCAATGCCCGATTAAAGAATAACTTCCGCCTGAACGAGGCTAATGGTTTAGCAGGTAACAAGTGTCTGAATGGTGGAACCACAAATGTAGGAAATGGAATCATCCTTCCGGAAACCGACATGGACTATACCAACCGAATCAAGGACTGCGCCATTGATATCGGTGCCTATGAGGCTGATAATACTACCAATATCGCACCACAGGAAAAGACAAACAGCGCAGGTATTGTAGATTACATTTATTATGTAACCCAAAACGGATGGGGAAACAGAAGTGGAGACAGTCCGGAAAACGCTGCCTGTGCTGACAAGCTGCAGAGTGTGCTGACTGCTGCCGGCGAGAAATTTAAAACAGCGAACCAGGGCATCACAGATAACACCCTAAAGCATCAGGTGTTTGTAAAAGTGGCAGGCTATCAGGCTGATGAAACCGGAAAGCGCTTTACTTATCATGCCAATACGCTGGCAGACCCTAGCGATCCGCAGAGTTATACCTTCCTGATTCCTAACGGAGTATGCCTGATGGGTGGTTACTATGAGGGTGACCAGGAAGGAGGAAAGCTGAAAGATGGAACCGCCAATTGGGATAATGATAAGCGCGACTGTATCAGCACTTACCAGACGGTATTAAGTGCGAAGACCGAAGTAAAAGAAGGTTCTGCCGTTAACCAGGAGGTAAACGGCTACCACACCGTATGCTTCGGCAAATGGCCTACGGGCGACTATGACGATTACAACACCTCTGCCCTGACAGCGAATACCATCATAGATGGCTGTCGCCTGATTGACGGTAACGCAAGCGACAAATCGGGCTTCAAGAGTATGGGTGGTGCAGCCATTGTGCCAAGAATGGCACATGTACGCAACTGTGAGATCTCCGACTGTCAGGCAACTCAGGGCGGTGCTCTCACGCTACTGAAGGGTAGCATCGTAAGCGGTAGTGTCATCGTAAGAAACAAGGCACAGAAAGGTGGCGCCATCTATGCACTTCGTTCCAACGATAAGAACGAAGACACCAAGAACTACCATGCCTACGTCATCTCATGCACCATCGCTAAAAACGAGGCGACCATTGGTGGCGGAATCTACCAGGAGGAGAACTCCCTGATTGGCGGTAACTCCGTGATATGGGGAAATTCGGCACAGACCGACAACAACATCAGCGGTGATGTGAACTATCAGTCTCACGACTTTCTGCAGGGACTGGGAGCATATACGGAAAAATTCTACCCATACAACTATTGTTTCGTAGAAAAGATGGCGTTGCCTGCCAACAGAATGAACACGGAGATGACCAGCGATCTTGACAGTTACTTCAACGACAACAAAATCTTCAAGCCTCGCGCCTATTCACCATTGATTGGCAACGGAGCTGAGGAAAAATACGTCAATGCATGGAAGAATTATGGTATCAGCAGCTACGACATTACCGGTAAGGAAAGAAACATGACCAAGCAACAGACAACAGGTGCATACACATCTGATCTGCCTGCGTTTGATAATACCAAGCTTCTGAAGCGCCTGTTCGTTTCTCAGACAGGTGGTGAGAAAGTAACAGAAGAAGAGAAGGCAAAGTATTATGGTCGCTCCTTCCTGACTCCTTTCAACAGTCTCGAAGCGGCCCTCGACTATATTAATGAAGCAAGAAGGGATAAGAATGTGGCAGATGAAACAACCCACTTCGAAATTCTGATGACAGGTGGAACCTACAAGCCGAGCAAGATGCGACAGAATAAAGATCTTTCGCCAGAACAGAACACGATAGACCGCCGCTTGCAGAGCTTCACCATCCCTGTGAACGTAGCCATCTTCGGCAGTTTCACTGTAAACGATCTGTACTCATCAACGCCTGAAGCTACTACAGGTGAGGATACTTATGAAAAGCTTACAAGCCTGGGAGATAAGACATTGGTAGCAGATGGAGATATTGAGACCATCCTGAAGAATCGCAATGAGAATCACATGACCGACAAGAACAAGAACGGATTGATAGAGCCATGGGAGTTCCAGAATCCTACGATTCTTTCCGGTGACATCAAGGCATCGGAAAAGGAACGTAATGTATATCATGTAGTCTACAGCAATGCGGGCACCACAGGTACTTCGGCAACATTGAACAATGAAGTGGTATTAGACGGTATTACCATCATGAATGGTGAAACCATGACACAGCTGAAGACAGAAGAAGGAGGAACTAACGGAGTTGCCGAGATTGGTCGTGGAGGTGGTATCTACACCAACCGCGTGAACTATACATTGAACCGTTGCCGACTGATCAAGAATTCCGGTCTGCATGGCGGAGCAGTCTATGTAAACAATGCAAGTCTAGACATCATCGGCAGTACTATCAGCGGTAACAGTAACGTATCAGAAAAGGCTAGTCAGGATGAAGTCACCGAACCAGGTAAGGGTGGAGCCATCTATCTCTATCTCACAAAATCAGTGAATGGAAACCTGCATATCGTCAACTCGCTCTTAGCCAACAATGATGTAACTTGCGGCAAGATTACGGGCACAGAAGTTTCGCAAGGCGGTGCCATCTATATCCGTAGAGCAGACGATGCTGGCAGTATGGCTGCGGGCTATCAGGATGCCTACATCGTAAACAGCCTCATCGTGAACAACAAGGCAAAGCAAGATGGAGCCATCCATGTGGAGAACGAGGTGAAAAATGGTACGATTACACCTATATTATATAATACCGCCATTTGGGGTAATGAATCAACTGTAACTGAGGGTGACAAAGTTCTCCTCAAGAGAGATCACATGCGCAACTGCGCCTGGGATGAATTGCCTGCTTCTACTGCAACGGATGGTAACATCAAGCTGAACAAGGAGAACATCGCATCGGATGGTCCACGCTTCACAGCGCCTACAACGACAAAGGGTTACGAAGGTTATACACAGGATGCCAAGTGGAATCCACAGGCTATCTCTGTGCTTACAGATGCAGGTGATGGAAAGAAGGATGCAGACGATACAAACGAGAGTGGTAAATATCAGAAATGGTGGAGTATGCACAATAATCGCCTTAAGGAATATGGTTATCGATCTGAGTATATCCGTTCTGCTAACAGCAGTAAGGAATACTACAGATACGTTGGTCCGAAAGACGAGAAAGGTGTAGTGAGAGAAAAGCCTATCGACATCGGCATGTATGAATTCCAGTATGTATTCAAGTTTACAGACTTAGAAAAGGTTTATATCGGTACGGAAGAGAAAGGAAATGGCGATGGTAGCAGTTGGGATAACCAAAGCACCGACCTTCGTGGTGCCATCATTGCCATGGCTAACCCTTCTGGTAACGTATCTGCAGGTACTACAACCAACAACAACAGAAAGGTGTTTGTACGTGGAG
>ERZ1034753.533-NODE-533-length-13739-cov-6.139068_pt1 | contig 13739 bp, 7 predicted proteins | sample MGYA00520702_ERZ1034753 | MGnify/ENA primary metagenome ERZ1034753 (study PRJEB33766, sample SAMN09781700) | gut metagenome | biome: gut microbiome | host: Homo sapiens | place: Madagascar | study: EMG produced TPA metagenomics assembly of the PRJNA485056 data set...
CCCGGCAACTGTTGCAAGCAGGAAAAAGACTGTTACAAGCAGGGGGAAAACAACCGCAAGAAGGAAAAAGACCATTGCAAGCAGGGGGAAAACAACCGCAAGAAGGAAAAAGACCATTGCAAGCAGGGAAAAAGCAACCGCAAGCAGAAATAAGACCGTTGCAAGCAGAAAAAGCAACAACTGCAAGCAGAAAATGACAACGATACTACTGTGGAGACACTGAAACAGAAGACCGCCCGCGGACTGTTCTGGGGCGGCATGAACACGATGGTGCAGCAGGTCATAGGCCTGCTGTTCGGCATCATCCTGGGGCGCCTGCTGGCACCCTCAGACTATGGCATGATGGCCATCATCAGCGTGTTCTCGCTCGTGGCCGTGGCCCTGCAGGACAGCGGGTTCAAGGTGGCGCTGGCCAACGAGAAGGCCCCCACGCACGCCGACTATAACGCGGTGTTCTGGTTCAACATCCTCATGGGCATCGCGCTCTACGCCGCCCTCTTCCTGTCCGCCCCCCTCATAGGGCAGTGGTACAACACGCCGCAGGTGGTGCCTCTGTGCCGCTACGCCTTCCTGAGCATCGTGGTGGCGTCGATGGGCACGGCACAGTCGGCCTGGCTGTTCAAGAACCTCAGGGCCAAGCAGATAGCCAAGACGTCGATGGCCGCCATCACGCTGTCGGGCTGCGCGGGCGCCGCCATGGCCCTCGCCGGCATGGCCTACTGGTCGCTGGCCACGCAGAACGTGGTGTACGTGGCCCTCAACACGGCGCTGCTGTGGCACTACTTGCCCTGGCGCCCCTCGGTGCGCGCATCACCTTCGCCCCTGTGCGCAGGATGTTCCGCTTCTCGTGCAAGATACTGGCGTCCACCGTCACCACACACATCAACAACAACGTGCTCAACATACTGCTGGGCCACTATTTCTCCACGGCCGACGCCGGCAACTTCAACCAGGCCTACCAGTGGAACTTCAAGTGCTACTCGCTCATACAGAACATGGTGGGGCAGGTGGCGCAGCCCGTGCTCGTGGGCCTGCGCGATGACGCCGGCCGCCAGCTGGCGGCCTTCCGCAAGCTCATGCGCTTCACGGCCTTCGTGTCGTTCCCGCTGCTCTTCGGCTTCGGCATCGTGGCGCACGAGTTCATCGTCATCGCCCTGACGGAGAAGTGGGAGGCCAGCGCCGTCCTCATACAGATACTGTGCGTGGCGGGCGCCGTCAGCCCCGTGAGCGCACTGTTGGGCAACGCCATCGTCAGCAGCGGCCGCTCGGGCACCTTCTTCCGCGCCACCTTAGTGGTGGGCCTGGCCAACATCGTGCTCATGTGCGTGCTGTGGCCGTGGGGCATACACGTCATGGTGGTGGCCTACGTGCTGCTGGCCGTGGCCGCCCTGCTGCGCCTGTGCCGCCTGTGCCTGCGCCACCGCGCCGCCCTGTTACCCCCCCCACCAGCACGCGCCCGCGGCTGGCGCGGCGCCATCAGGGGCTTCTTCTACCCCTTCATCTTCGCATGGCACTGCTCGCAGTTTGACATGGAGTAGGGGGGGGAAAATTTCTATTTAAATCTCACCACCATCTTTTTCCCATCCACCACATACACGCCAGGCTTCAGGCCGCGCGTGGCGGTAGCCATGCGCTGTCCGGCCATGTTGTACACGGTGGCAGAAGTGGCGGCAGAGGCCGTCGGGGCACCGATGCCCGAGGGCGTGTCGGCGGACGTGCCGTACACGTCGAAGGCGTACAGGCGTATGGCGTTGTCGCCCTCAGGACGCTGTGCCACCAGCTTCACGTAGCGGGCGGCCACGGGCTGCGGCAGGGCATGAATGTGTATGTCGTCGGCCTGTGTCCCCTGCGCATCGACCACACACGTCCACAGGGCCGTGGAGGGGTCGTCATCGGCAGTCACGTATATCTTGTAGTCGGACAGGTTGTGAAAACCCTGCTCGCGCGTCTTGCAGTCGCGTATCAGGAAGTGTCCCACCATACAGGCGTGTGGCAGCGCCACCACCACCCAAGGCTCGGCCGAGGCATTGTCGCACCACTTGGTGGCGTCGTCGCCGTCCAGCAGCTTGTCGGCCCCCTCGCCGTCGCTCACCTGGGCACTCTTGCTGTGAATGGTGCCTCCGGCGCTGGCCGCGCTCACGTTCTGCTCGCCGGCGGGCAGGGCGAAGAGCGAGGCCGTGGCCAGGTCGCCGTCCAGCAGGCGTGCGTCGTCAGTCACGGTCCAGGCACGCAGGCGGTGGGTGCCCATGGCCGACAGGTCGGCCTTGTGGGCGAAGGTGTAGACGGTGGCCTGCGCTGCGGGCAGCAGCGGCAGCGTCTCGGTCACGACGGGCTGGTCGTCAACCTGATAGGCCAGCTGCACGTCGCTGATGGGCTGGTCGGTAGGGTTGGTCACGGTGAGGGCGATGTCGGTCTCGGCACCATACACACCGTCGGTGCACGGCGTGAGCGTGCCGACGGCCAGCGTGTGCGAGGTGGGGGCGGGCGACAGCACCATGCGGTCGATGTTGGGCGCATATCCCTCGTCGTTGCCCAGGCAGATGGTATTGTCGCCCTTCTTCAGCTGCACGCTGAAGGTGCGCATGGCCATGCCGTCGCTGTTCCACGAGAAACCGTTGCCCTGCAGCTCGTGGTACACCTTCTCGCCCCCGTTCACCTGGATGTACAGGCGGCGGGTGTCTTGCGTGATGTAGAACAGGGTGAGGCGGTAGGTGCCGTCGGCGGCAGTCTGTGCCGTGCAGGTCACGGTGTGTCCCTGCCCGAGGAAGCCCACCATCTTGCCGCCCGAGCACAGGCCGGCGGCATCGGTGTCGATGGTGGTGCCGTCAGACACGGTGCCCTCCTCAGCCTCGATGCGCTGGAAGGCAGGCTGCGTGTGCGGCGTCTTGGTGAGGCGGACGGTGAAGCCGCCCGTAGCCTTGACGTGCAGGGCGAGTGTGGAGGCGGCCGTCACCGGTTGCTCGTCGTAGGCAATGTCGGAGGGGCAGGTGCCGTCCTTGTATATCTGAGCCGTGTAGGTGCCGTCGCCCAGCAGTTGCTGCAGGGGCAGCGTCACGTCGCGCTCGTCGTTGGCTATGGAGGCCACGTACCAGTCGTCCCCCTTGCGGCGGGCCACGGTGACATACTGGTCGGGGCTGGCCTCCAGGCAGCGCGTTTCATCCCAGGCGGCGGGCAGCACACCGAGCAGGGGAGCCGCCGGACTGGTGGTGAGGTTCTGGCGCGAGTCGCTCATGGTCTGTATGCCGCTCTCGTACAGGGTGGCCAGGGCCACCTGGTGGCTCCAGGTGGTGAGGTGCCGCAGCACGCCGTCCTTGCGGGCAAACTCCACGGGCGTATAGTCCATGGCGCCTATCACGTTGCGCGTCAGGGCCAGTGTGATGTTGTGCGTGGCGGGGGTGGCCAGGTGGTTGAAGTAGTACTGCTCGCCCCCGTACACGGCCTCGCTGGTGATGAGGTTGGGCCAGGTGCGGCGCAGGCCCGTCGGGCGTGTGCAGCCGTGGAAGTTCACCATGAGCTGTTGTTCGGCGGCCACCTTCAGCAGCTTCTCATATTTCTCCATCATGGCCTTGCGGTCATCCTCGAAGAAGTCTATCTTCACGCCGGCAAAGCCCAGGCGTTTCCACTCGGACAGGATGGAGCGTATCTGCTCCTCGTCGTTGCGGAAGCGGTTCTGGTGACTCCAGATGAACACTTTCACGCCCTTCGAGGCGGCATAGGCCGTGACATCGGCCAAGGCATAGGGAGCGCCGTCCCACCCGGCGTCGAGGGTGTAGTAGGGCCAGTGCATGTTGTGCGCCATGTCGATATAGTCTTTCACGATGTTCAGGTCGTGGCGTTCCTGTCCGTCCTCGCCGCCCCAGTCCCACGATGACAGGCCCGCCTGTATCCAACTGGTGTCGGTGAGTGAGGTGGCAGGGTTGAGGTCGTCGTTGAGGTTGCTCTCCACTATCGTTGCCAGCGTGCCCATGTACAGGGTGCGCCAGGGCGTGGTGAAAGCCGGGCCCACGGTGGGTGTGTCCTGGAGGGCGAAGCTGAAGCAACCGGGGTGGGTGGTGTCGCCCGCTACCAGCGCCGAAGCGCAGAACTGGGCGTCGCCCTGGCTCTCGGTGAGCAGCACCCAGCAGTCGTCGCCCTCGGTGCTCTTCACCAGGGCGGGCACGCACAGCTTGCGGGTGTTGTCGCTCACGCCCTGCAAGTCGCTCCATGAGCGGGCCGGGTAGGGCTGCGAGTAGTCGGTCACGTATCTCTGTGCCCAGCACCGCTCAAACGAGGGCAGGTTCACCTCGGCCTTGTCGGCCGTCACTGTGAGGGGCTCGTCGCCGTTTACCACATAGCGGAAGGCCACGCCGTCGTCGTAGGCGCGGCACTGCAGGGCCAGGGTATGGCTGCCCTTGGTGAAGATGAGGGTGAGCTCGTTGCAGGTGTTGTGATAGACGGCACACTTGCCCGTGGGCAGGGCATACTGCTCGTTGATGGGCCGCGTGCTGTGTGCCGACAGGGCAAGCCCTGCCGAGAGGTCCGCCTCCCGGGCCACCAGGCCGAGGGGCGAGGCGGCTACCAGGGTGTGCGTGCCGCGTGTGACGGTGTAGGTGAGTTGTCCGCTGTCAGAGCGGTCGATGGCCAGCATGTTCTGTCCGTCGGGTGATGTCACGCTGCCTACCTCGTCGGCCATCGTAGCCGTACTGAGGGTGCTTAGGCAGAGTGCCAGCATTAGGGTTGTCGTTGATGTCTTCATAGTCGGGTTTTGTTTTTAGTTAGATATTGATGTCATTTTTTCATGTCGTGTCGGCTCTGCCTTTCTTTTGCAGTGTTGCCCTGTCCTTTTCTGTCACCCTGTCCTTTAAATATAATGGGCAGGCGGTTGTGCATAATTCTGTACAGCAGAGGCCAGGGGAGGGTGTCCGGCAGGTGTCCGTGTGCAAAGGTAAAGGTATAAGGGGGTTAGGGACTGTACAGATTTGTGCAATAAATGTACAGATTTGTGCAAAAGCCTGCTTTTTCTGCGTTTCCGCCCTCATTTTGTGGGTCGCCACCCATGAAGGGTTGGCGGAAAAGTATTACTTTTGCAATGCTGAACCGCCCCAGCGCACAACTGTAAAAAAACGATGCTGAACACCTGAAGATACCACCATGATGCTGGGTACACTTATCTTATCTGCCATGAGCCTGCTGTCGGCCTTTGTGGGCCTGGGGCACGGCTATGTGCGCACCATCGGTCTGACCGACGGCCTGTCGAGCCAGGCCGTATATGCCCTGCACCAGGACGCGCAGGGATATATGTGGGCGGGCACCTACGAGGGTCTGAACCGCCTGGACGGGCGGCACGTGAAGGTGTACCGGGCCGGGCGCGACGGCCACGACCGGATAAGCGGCGACATCGTGGAGCGCGTACACGAGACTCTGCCCGGTGTGCTGTGGATACATTCCAACTTCGGGCTGGACTGCCTGGACACCCGCACGGGCCGCATAGCCTATCATCCGGCACTGAACGGCAGCTACCGCAGCACCACCGCCCCCGACGGCACCGTGCTGGCCACCAATGCCGACGGCCGCTGCCTGTATTACCACTACGGCCGGCGGCAGTTTGTGCCTACGCCCCTGCCCGGCGTGTGCTTCGACAGCATCAGGGGCTTCGCGATAGACGGGCTCCGCCGCCTGGTGGTGACGCAGCCCTCGCGTACCGACGTGTTTGCCCTCAGCACCTCAGCAGGAGGCACCACGCGCCTGCGTCTGGTGCGGCGCATGAGGGTGGCCGGCACCTGCCTGACCTATGCCGCCGACTGGGACGGCGTACAGCAACTGGTGGCCGACACGGCCTATAACATATACGAGCGCACCGCCACCGACCTGCACCTGCGCCGCTTGTGCCAGGCTCGCCCCACAGCTCCGGCGGCAGGGCGCATAGGCGGCCTGGTGCGCATGGGGCACACGCTGCTGGTGGCCTACAAGGGGCGAGGCGTGATGGCCATAGACCTGCGCACGGGGGCGCGGCAACTGCTGCCCGTGCACGAGGGCGTGAACGCCCTCGTGCCTGACCGGCGGCAGCCTCTGGTGTGGATGGCCACCGATGGGGGGCTGCTGCAGTATGTGTACGACCGCTACCGCTTTCTGCCCATGTCCTTCGGCCAGAGCGGCTGGACGGGGGCCGCCGTGCGGGCCATCTATATAGACCCTCACGGCGACCTGTGGCTGGGCACCCGCGGCAACGGCCTGCTACGCTACGACGGTGCCCGCACCACCGATGGGCCGTCGGCCCGCTATACCACGGCCAATAGCATGTTAGGACACGACATGGTGTTCAACATCGTGCCGTCGGCACACCGCCGCCTGCTGTGGATAGGGGCTGAGGGCGAAGGGCTGAACTACTATTCTTACCGCCTGCAGCGCGTGTGCCGCCTGCGGCCCAGGCAGTGGCCCATGGTGCGCTGCATACACTATGTGGTGGAGACGGGGCCTGACGAGCTGTGGGCCGTGTCGAACTGGAACGGGCTGTTGCATATATGGCTGAAGGACACGGCGGGCGAACCCGAGATAGTATCCTGCCAGCAACTGCTGTACGATGACCGCCGACCCGGCTTCGCGCAGTTCTTCACCATCCGCCAGCAGGGACATGAGCTGTGGCTGGCCAACCGCGAGAACGGCGTGTACTGCCTGGACACGCGACGCTCCCTGCTCACCCATGTGCTGTTTGTACGGCCACGGGCATCGGCTGCCAATGACGTGCATACCTTATGCACCGACATACCGGGACATGTGTTGGTGGGTACATCGGCCGGACTGCTGGACATTGTGCGGGGACATGGCAGGCGCCTGCACGTGCGCAACCTGAGCCGACGGGCCGCCCTGGAGGGACAGGCCGTGCGGGCCATCACGGCCGATGGTGCCCACGGGCTGTGGGCCGCCACGGCGCACGGACTGCTACATGTAGACCTGCTGAACGGCTCCACCCGCTACCATGAGGTGCGGCCCCCGATGGAGCTGGCCGACGGGGCCGCTTGGCGCTGCCCCGCCACAGGCATCTGCTATTTTGGTGCCACCGAGGGCGTGATGTGCGTAGACGAGAATGCCGCCGCTCCCGACCGCCCCTACGTGCCTCCCGTGCTGTTCGAGGGACTTGATGACGGCGCCACGCTGCGGCCCCTGCATGATTTCGCCCATTCACATCCTTTTCCCCATTTTGGCTCTTTCTCCCATTCCTGCTCCGATTTATGTCCCTCTCCGGACACTGACACCCGCTCCATCAGCATAGCCCACGATCAGACTTACCTGTCGCTGCGCTTCTCTGCCATCGACTATCTGGATGCCCCGGGCTACAGCTTTGAATACCGCATGGGCCGCACCGACACCCTGTGGCACCGCACCGTGGGCGGACCGCTGCTGTCGCTGGTCGGACTGGCTCCAGGCACCTACCGTCTGGCTGTGCGCTACCAGCACGGCACCGTGGTGTCGGCACCCCGCACGCTCACCGTGCGCGTGCTGCCGCCTTGGTGGGCCTCGCCCTGGGCCAAGGGGTGCTATGCCCTCCTGGCCCTGGTCTTGGCATGGGGCGGCGTGCGCCTGTACCGCCTGGTGCAGCGACGGCGACGCGAGCGTGAGGAGCAGCGACGCACGCTGGAGGCACACCGTCGTAAGGTGCGGCAGATGGAGCAGTTGAGCCGCGAGATGGGCACGCCGCTCACCCTCATCGACGGCCCCGTGCGTCAGATGCTGAAGTGGCCCAGTCTGGACGAGAAAACGCGCCGATACATGGTAGTGGTGAGTAGCAACGCCGAACGCATGAAGGATCTGGCACGCGCCATGTTGCACGGCCACGGCCCGGCGGCGCTGCACAGCCATGCCGAGGCTCTCGGCCACCCCGTCAAGGTGGCCGAGGGCGAGCACGTGAAGGCACCCTCTCTGCCCTACGTGATGGTGGTGCACGGACATGCCGAGCTGCTGTGGATGCTGGCCGATGCCTTAGGCTCATGCTACAACACCGTGGTGTGCCGCTCTGCCGGCACGGCCAGACAGTGGCTGCTGCGCCGCCAGCCTCAGCTGGTGGTGGTGGGTGCCCGGCGACTCGATACCGACACCGTCGACTTCTGCCGCCTGCTGAAGGGGCACCGCTCCACGGCTCACCTGCCCCTGGTGCTGCTCACTTCGCGCGATGACACGGAGGCCGATGCCCTGGCTCCCATCACGGGGGCCGACGTGCGCCTGACCGAGCCTTACGACGAGGCCGACCTGCTGTCGGTAGTGTCGGGACTGATGCAGCGTGCACAGGTGCTGAAGGAATATTTCGAGACATCGGCAAGCGCCTTCGAACTGGTGGACGGCCATGTGTTGCACAAGGACGAGAAGGAACTGCTGGAGCGCATCGTGGCCGTGATAAACGCCAACATCACAAACCCGCAGCTCAGCACCACCTTCGTGGCCCGACAGTTGGGCATAGGCACGCGTAACCTGTACCGGCAGTTGGCCGCCTTCACCCACGACACGCCCACCGCCATCATCCGCGCCACGCGTCTGGAACGTGCACGCCGCCTGCTGTCGCACACCACGCTCACGGTAGAGGAGATAGTGTATAAGGCAGGATTTTCCAACCGCAGCACCTTCTACACCCAGTTTGCACAGAAGTTCGGCTGCACACCGCTCGAATACCAGCACCGCTGCCGCGAGGAGGGACGCCGGGGTATGCAAGACGAGGACTGACCTTGTGGCGCGCAACAGGCCCGGCGCTGCGCCACAGGGGCAAACAGGGTCTGTATGCAGCAGAAAATGAGGCCGCAGCCCTTGTCTTACCGAAAAAAACGCTACCTTTGTACCCGACAAGAAAGCAGGGCGCGCCACGGACGGCTGCCAGCCCGCTAACGTAAACAACGATTTGCCAATATCCGGCATTATACATCATACATCCAGAAACAACAATCTTACACACTATGGCATATACACGCATTACTGCCGCCGAAGCAGCGGCCATGATTGAGCACGATGCTACCATCGGTTTCAGCGGTTTCACACCTAACGGCATACCCAAGGCCGTAATAAGAGAAATTAAGAAGAAGGCCGAACAGTTGCACGCTGAGGGTCAGCCCTATCAGATAAGCTTGGTGACAGGCGCATCGGGCTGCCAAAGCTTAGAGGGCGACCTCGCCAATGTGCATGCCATAAAGTTTCGTGGTCCCTTTTCTACCAATAAAGACTTCCGCACACATACCAACTTGGGCGAGATCGACTATGAAGATATGCACCTGGGACATGTGGCCGAACGCTTGCGCCGTGGCTTCTATGGCGAGATTGATTGGGCCATCATCGAGGTGAGCGACCTTGACGAGCTCGACACCGTGTGCCGCGCCTATCTTACCACCGCGGGGGGCATCGTGCCCACCATCGTGCGTCTGGCCAAGCGCATCATCATCGAGCTGAACCGCTTTCATAGTCCTGACAGCAAGCTGCTGCACGACGTGTACGAGTGTGCTGAGTATCCGCACCGCCAGCCCATACCCCTGCTTTCGGTGGGACAGCGCATAGGCACCAACTATGTAGAGATTGACCCCAAGAAGATTGTGGGCGTTATTGATAGCAACATCGAGGAAGAGGCGCGTGGCTTTGTCGACCCCAATGCCGACCTTACACGCATCGGACAAAACGTGGTCGACTTCTTCCTCAGCGACATGAAGGCCGGACATATTCCGCCCACCATGTTCCCTATACAAAGCGGTGTGGGTACCACGGGCAATGCTGTGATGAAAGCCATCGGACAGTGTGAGGGCTTGCCTCCTATGGAGGTGTTTAGCGAGGTGGTGCAAGATGCTGTGGTTGAACTGATAGAGCAAGGAAAAATATCGCAGGCATCGGCTGCCGCCATGACCTGCACGAACGAGTGTATACAGCATGTGTATGAAAATATCGACTTCTTCAGTCGTCATCTCACACTTCGCCCCAGCGAGCTGTCAAACGCGCCCGAGCTCATACGCCGCTTCGGCGTTATCGCCATGAACACGGCCCTCGAGTGCGACCTCTATGGCAATGAAAACTCGAGCCACATTTGCGGATCGAGCCTGATGAACGGCATTGGTGGATCGTGCGACTACGAGCGCAACGGCTCAATCAGCATCTTCTACACACCTTCTACGGCTAAGGGTGGCAAGATTAGCGCCATTGTGCCCATGTGCTGCCACGTAGATAGCACCGAGCACGATGTCGACGTTATCGTTACTGAACAGGGCGTGGCCGACCTTCGTGGCAAAGGCCCTATGCGCCGTGCACAAGAGGTGATAGAACGCTGTGCGCACCCCGACTATAAGCCGCTGTTGCGCGAATATTTACGCATTGCTCCGCAGGGTCATGAGCCGCAACATATGCGTGCCGCCTTGGCCTTCCACGATACCTATCTGAACAAGGGCGATATGCGTTTGACCGACTTCAGCGAATATTTGAAATAAAAACATATATACATATAGTGCGTTGACAATGAGAATATTGATTGTAAACACAAGCGAAAACGTGGGCGGAGCGGCTGTGGCCGCCAACCGCCTTATGGAGGCCCTCAACAACAATGGGGTGAAAGCTAAAATGCTGGTGATGAAGAAAACCACCGACCATATCACGGTGGTAGGACTGCCGCATGCCTGGCTGCAACGCCTACACTTCTTGTGGGAACGCTTCGTGATATACTGTCATCTGCACTTCTCGCGGCACAACCTCTTTGCCATTGATATTGCCAACGCGGGAACCGATATTACCAGCTTGCGCGAGTTTAAAGAGGCCGACCTTATACACCTGTCATGGATAAACCAAGGCATGCTGTCATTGGCCAACATCAAGCGCATTGTGCGCAGCGGAAAGCCTGTGGTGTGGACCATGCACGACTTATGGACGGCCACGGGTATATGCCATTATGCTCGCCAGTGCCCCTCGTTCCGCACAGGGTGTCACAACTGCCGCTTGTTGCCTCGCGGTGGTGGAAAAGAAGACCTCTCGCGCAAGGTGTGGAACCGCAAAAAGGCGTTGTATCACAATGCCAACATTCATTTTATTACCTGCAGCCGATGGCTCGAAGGGCAAGCCCGACAGAGCGCGCTGATGAAGGGGCAACGCATCACGGCCATTCCTAACCCTATCGACACGCGCCTCTTTGCGCCCACCGATAAGGTCGAGGCCCGATTGAAAAACCAGTTGCCCACCGACCGCCGCATCATCTTGTTTGTAGCACATCGTGTAGACGACGACCGCAAGGGCGCCAACTATTTTGTTGAGGCCGTAAACCGCTTGGCCGATGCCAACCCTCATTTTGCTAACAATACCTGTGTGGCCGCCATCGGTCGTAACAGCGAGAGCATTGCCTCTTTGCTGCACGTGCCCACCTATGCCGTGGGCTTTGTTACCGATGAACGACAAATGGCCTCGGTGTATGCCGCCGCCGACGTGTTTGTGCTGCCCTCGCTCGAAGATAATCTGCCCAACACCATCATGGAGTCGTTAGCCTGTGGCGTGCCCTGTGTAGGCTTTAAGGTGGGCGGCATACCCGAGATGATTGACCACCGCGTGAATGGCTATGTGGCCAATTTTAAAGATGTGGCCGACCTGGCTGCAGGCATGGCATGGGTGCTTGACGAGGCCGATGCGCGAGCATTGTCGGCCGCCGCTCGACGCAAGGTTGAGATGACCTATTCGCAGTCGGCCGTGGCCTCGCAATATATCGAGGTATATAACGAAATGATAGCACAGAAAACGTATCGAATATAATTCTTTTTCATGGTAGTATTTTCAATTATCACTTGCACCTATAACGCCGAGAGCGTACTGCAACGCACCCTCGACAGCGTGCTGGAGCAAACATATAGTCATGTTGAACATATCATTGTCGACGGCGCTTCGACCGATGCCACACTGGATATGGTTGAAGCCTATAAGCAGAAAAGCGATGCCGAAGACTGGTGCCACGAGGTGCGCGTAAAGAGCGAACCCGACCGCGGACTGTACGACGCCATGAACAAAGGCATACAGCGGGCTACGGGCCAATATGTGCTGTTCTTAAATGCTGGCGACACCTTCCCCTCGGCCGACACCTTAGAGCTGGTGGCCGAGAGTGTGGGCGAGGGCGAAGAGCCTCCTGCCGTGCTGTATGGCGACACCGATGTGGTTGACGACGAGGGACGCTTCCTTCGCCACCGTCGCCTGTCGCCTCCGCGGCGTCTCACCTGGCGGTCGTTTATGAAAGGCATGCTGGTATGCCACCAAGCTTTCTACGCCCGTACCGATCTGGCCAAGGCCACCCCTTACGACTTGCATTATCGTTTCTCGGCCGATGTTGATTGGTGCATACGCATCATGCGTTTGGCGCGCCGCCGCCGTCTGCCCATGCGCAATGTGGGCGCTGTGGTGGTAAACTTTCTCGATGGTGGCATGACCACCACTAATCATCGCGCCTCGCTCAAAGAGCGTTTCCACGTTATGGCCCACCACTATGGCTTCGTGCCCACCGTTATCATGCATGCGTGGTTTGTGGTGCGCAGCCTGTTTAAAAAGTAACGCTTTTTATACATAATCGAAGACACAACAACATAAAAACACAAGAGAAAATATATAACAACAAGAGACAATATAAAACAACAAAAGGACAACAAAAACAACATTGTAATACTTATATTAAGTGAGAAAACAATGTTGTTCTTGTTGTCCTTTTGTTGCTCGGTGTTGTCGTGTCTTTCCTTTTCTTCACTTTACACAAGTGCAGACCTAAACACGTATAGCACCGACTCTTATATCTCTCTCTTTTAACAATCTTCGTCTTTACTTAGCCCACTTGCCGCTCTTTACAGCGCTGGGCAGTTCGGGCATAGCGCCATTTTGTGTGCACACGTATGCGCTTACCTGCACAGCCAGACGGTGAGCATCGGCCACGGACATGCCGCCTAGGATAGAGGCGCAGAAGGTGCCTGTAAACGAGTCGCCAGCGCCTACGGTGTCGGCCACCTCAACCTTAGGTGTGGTCTGGAACGACTTCATGCCTGGCGTAAACACATAGCTACCATTGGTGCCACAGGTCAGCACCAGCATATCAAGGTTATACTTGCCCAAGATAAGCCAGCACTTGTCTTCTATATCGAGGCCGGGGTAGCCAAACATACGTCCAATGAGCACAAGCTCTTCGTCGTTAATCTTCAGCACGTTGCAGCGCTTCATGCTCTCGCATATCACCTCTTTAGTATAGAAGTTTTGACGAAGGTTGATGTCAAAAATCTTCATGCAGTCTTTAGGGGTAGCGTCAAGAAACTGGTATATGCTATTACGGCTCACCACGTTGCGCTGTGCCAGCGAACCCCAGCACACGGCACGTGCGTTCTTGGCAATGGCCTCCACCTCTTCGGTGAACGGAATGTTGTCCCAAGCCACGTTTTCTTTGATGTCGTAGGTAGGAATACCCTCGCTATCAAGTTCTACCTGTACGGTGCCTGTGGGGTAGGGCACACGTGGCATGCAATACTGCAGTTTCTTTTCTTCCAGTTGCTGAATGGTTTCTTCGGCCAGCTTGTCTTCACCCAAGGCGCTTACTGCTATTGAGTTAAGACCAAATTGTCCTGCATGAAACGCGAAGTTGGCAGGTGCTCCACCCAACTTTTTTCCTTCGGGCAGCACATCCCATAGTGCCTCGCCCAGACCTACTACGTAATTCATAATATATATATACAGCCCCACCCCCGCGCCGCTAAAGCGGCTTTCCCCTCCCCGTTGGAGAGGGGAGTGATATGCTGGGC
>ERZ1034753.547-NODE-547-length-13479-cov-6.411427_pt1 | contig 13479 bp, 27 predicted proteins | sample MGYA00520702_ERZ1034753 | MGnify/ENA primary metagenome ERZ1034753 (study PRJEB33766, sample SAMN09781700) | gut metagenome | biome: gut microbiome | host: Homo sapiens | place: Madagascar | study: EMG produced TPA metagenomics assembly of the PRJNA485056 data set...
ATAATCTTATAAGCTTCTTCATAATAATAAGCATAATCTATATTACGCTCACTAATATCTTTATCATCAAGTAAATTAAGAATTTGTACTGGTTTTCCACTAGCTAGAACACTACGAGCACCAGTAGTCACATGTTCTTTCATAATCACAACTCCTTTAGTAGAGACATAAAATCTAACATGACGTTGACTATGTATATCTACTACTTTTCCATCAACTACTTTTTGATAAACAACTTCAAATTGTCTACCTACATTTTGAGTTTTACAGAAATCAAGAATATCTTTATGATTACGAAGAGTTTCCATTACAGATTTACCATGAGCAAAATACTCAAATACAGCAGTAGCTACAACTGGCATATCATAACCCTTTTTAAGGTCTTTGATATACTGTTTTGGGTCTAGTGCTCCTTTATACTCAATTTTATCGTTACTTTGAATATCAAAATAGTTATTCACGTTTAAACTAACAAGTATCTTGTAATGTTCATCATCAGCAGACATCTTATTAGTCTCATTCCATTCTTTACAAATTTGATTATAAACATCAACTTTGTCATAAGGAAGTTTTATAACGATACCATCAGTATTTGCACTAACTACATGTATTCCTGCTAATTCAAGAGATTCACAAAGAGTCATTGTCATTAATTGACCATTAATTGTAACTCTCATTTGTGCAAGTCTATCATAAAGCCAGAAATTTTCATAGCCATACTTTCCGTAAATAGCATTGATTACAATCTTCAATGCTTCTGCTGCAAGTTTATTATGAACTCCTGGTACTACAAAACCATCTTTATCGTCTGTATGTTTACATTTAACACGAGTTTGTTTGAAGTAATCTACCATTTTTGCAAACACTTTACGATTGAGGTGTGCAGGTACTACTTCATAACTTATCATAATACTCGGATAATATGATGTATACAAATTTGTTAATCTACATATTTCTATGTAGTTCAGACTATATCTTCATTGCGCAACATAATAGTTCTTTCTCTACCCTTACCACTAGCAATAACATTTCCGTCATTATCAAGATAATGCCAAATATATCCTTTACCAGTCTTTTTAGAACCATTACAACAACCTAATAATGTAGATTTTGCAAGTCCACTAGCTTTACAAGCTTCATCGCTATTAGCATATTCTGCTATCTTATGACCATCATATCTATCAAATTGTCCGATACGATTAAATTTAAGTTTCCTCATCTTTTCACGGAACTCTTTAGTTTTATGAGTTTCGTGAGATTGAGTAGCCCAAGCTAAACGTTGACTATCTGAATGATAAGTATCTTTAATCATAAGATTATATAGTTTAGATAATCCATAAGACTTTTGGTAATCTCTTTCTTTTTCAAATAGATTTTCATTAGTCTCTTCAAGTATGCTAACTTTGAATTTATCTATACCATATTTATTATAATCAGCTTGTAATCGTTTATTAGGATGATTACCTATTCTAAGATTACTATAATGTTTTATTACACGACTATAAATATCTTTAGAAGAACCAATGTAGTTTTGATTATTTACTTCACAAGTGATACAATAAATACCACTTTTATCTTTTAAATGAGTAAAATAACCATAATATACATTTTGATTACTTCTAACTTTACCATAACCGTTAAAACCATCAGGAGTAGCATTTTTATGTTTTCTACTTACCCTAATCTTAGACACATCAAATACTAACTTTAATTTCGACAAATCTTTCATAATCTTTATAATTTAAATTATTAATAAAACACTGTGAAACAAAGGTAATATCTTTTGGGTAATAACACAATGCAAGGTGCTTCGATTTAAATAAATTTAAACCTACGTCTTATGACTAGTCGTTGAACCTTCTTCCTTATTAGGAAGCTCGGCTGCGGATTGTCCAATATTATCTTCTTTTACTATACTCTCAGTCTTTCTCTGAGACCAACATCTACATTACTGCGATGATTAGTGAGATAATCTCTAAGGAGTTCCCCGTCAATTCACCTTGTTTAATCACGACTTACATCAATCGTGATGAACGTAAACATATTTATCAGTACTTTTAAGTATTACAGGTTTGTCTTGAGTATGAATACCACCAGTTGCTAGAGTATATGTTGTGCCATAAAATTCTATTTCACGTACAAAACTATCTTTATTAGTTCTATATATAACAACTTTCTTCATTTCTTCAAGTAAATCTTGAAGTTGTTTAGTTTTAAACTTAATATGAGGAAATATTATTTTATTAAAACTAAGAGCAGTTCTTTGTGTACGAAGATTTTTAAAAGCATCTTCATGTAAACCACTACGTTCAGCATAAAACTTATTTAATAGTTTATCTGCAATATTACTTCTAGCACTACATAAGAAGTTTATTCTATAAGCGTGACCAAGACTATATCTAAGTATAACTTCATCAGGCTTTTGCCTTACCATTTCACAACAAAGAAATACATCATTCTTGTTATAATATAACATAGGCTTAACATATTTAGGAAGAAGATACCTACTAAAGTCAGCAGTAATCAAGTAATTCAATTGTTCATTTGTCATACCTTTATATTCATTTCTCTTTCTATATATATTGCCTTCTTCGTCGTCAATGGGAGGAAGTTTAAAATCAAGAAGATTATACCATTTAAGATTAATACTAACTTGCTTTAAACTTTTACCATACTTCTTACGTTCACCAGTGTCTTTATCTATATTTACTCCAGCAGAATTAAGAGCAAATATCTTAAATAAATCTACAGTTACATAATGAACTCTATATTTACGAATAAGATTTAACAGTTTATCTTTCCATAAAGCATCTTTATCATCTTGTAATGAAATAATCTTATCATTTACTTCTTTAAGAAATAAACAAAGTTGTTTTGTATTATCAAAACGATTCCAATACATTAAAAATGCTTTAATAAGCATATCATCATATCCTTGATTATTATAGCCATATAAATCATATCTATCAACAGAACCATCTTCATGTTCTACAGGTCTCATTTTTTCAAAGAAATCTATAATACTCAACATTTGTGAATCATCTGTATCACTAACATAAAATATCCAGCTTTTAACTTTATCAAGTCTAGATGTTATTTCTTCAACTGTTAAACTATCAGTAAGAGCACCTTTACAATCTGCAAATTTATCAAGATAATCTTTTAAATCTACAAAAGTAAATGAAATCATATTCTCAAAGACTTCCAAATCTACAGCTAAACTATGAATCATTTATTATTTTTACTATTTCCATTCCATTATAATTATTATCTTTATTAGCAGTAAGCCATTTAACTAGACGATTACGAAATTCATCGTATTTATTATCATCTATAAACTTAATAAAAGGAGAGTAATTTGTGCTGTAAACATAAGGAGCTATATAATATAGTTTATCTTTACCTTTAGTAATATCAAAACCAAAATTAGTAGCAGCATTACCGAGAAGCATTATCTTCTTGATATTATTAATTCTAATATCAGCAAATGTATGAAGCATACATCTATTAGCTATATATTGATTTACAGGACAATGTTCATCAAGCTTACAACGAATAAGAGGAACAATAAAGGGGTCTAGTTGCTCTAGCCCCCCCGTAAAAGGTCTGATGGTATCTTTTACTATTTCCACATACTTGCTGAAAGTCATTCCTCTATTCTTATAAGCATTATAATCAACATTAGGTACAACAATAATCATACCTGACATTGGATTACCAACACCATTAAGACATTTGCACTTAGTATTAAACATACCTAAAGCACAATCGTCACATACTTTAGGAATCATAATTGTTTACCATTGATAATTATGATAACAAATAGCACCACCAGGATATTTACTAATAGTCATAAGACTAGGAAAATTACAACCATTTTCAATACGTTTACGAGCTTTAATTTTATCATTTCTTTTCATAATTAATTAATCTTTAGCAGGTTCAACATAATCTTCTACTTTATCATAACTATTAACATTATAATTGTTATAAATAGAAGCGCTAAACATGTATATATTATCACGTTTACCCCAAGTTTTATCTAGTTTACGTTTATAACCATAAACATTAACTCTACCATCAACAGTGGCATCAATTTTAGCAACTTTATAATACTGACGTTTAAGACCCCAAGCATTATTATTTTCAGTTACATAAACATCACCAACTTTAATTGGACAATTAGCAAGAATATCAGCAGTTGCTGCGTCGTTAAGAGCATTCATACGATTCTGATAATCTTTCTCTATTTCATATTTTTTATTAATGTAACATTGTACACGTTCTTTAAAAGACGGAATATTACTTGCATTACACATTTTATTTAATATTTTAAATTCTTGATTACATGCCTTTTACGGGGCGGCTTTATGATTAATCATGCCGTACTCATAAACGGCTTAAAACGCAAATAAATACGTAATATGCGAATTTCGCTAACGTACATGTAGAGTAATTGACCATTCTGCTAGGTCGAAATCGAAAGGTGTATTAACATTTTCAGGTATCACAGTTATAAGTTTATGAACTTCATTATCAGTTTTAATAACTGCTTTAGCTCCAACTACAACACCATAAATTCTATTAATTCCATCTGTCTTATCAAGTCTTACAGAATTACCAACTTCAATATTAGAATTTTTGAGAACTACATCAGCTATTACATTCTCATAATATTCTATTTGTGCTTTACAATCTGCTATTCCTTTAAGGAATTTACGATAGTCTAGAGGATTTAAATTAGATTCATCCATATCTTAAAATTACTTTTTCTTTAGCTCTACTGACTGCAACATAAAGTCGTCGATTAATATCTTTAGCATTATTGTAAGGATGACCATTCTTGTCATAAACAATGTCATTAATGTCAACCATACTAACATTATAAGTACTACCTTGACTTTTGTGTGCAGTTACAGAGAAACCATAATCTAGATTACGATAATGAAGTACTGTTCCATCAGCTTTTGCTATATTAATTAATATCAAACAACTCTCACGAAATTCAAAGTACTTCTTCCATTTAGCAGCACGTTGTTGTTTAGACGCATTTTTAGCTTGTTCTATTAAATCATTGCATATATCACAATATCTCTTAACAGAAAATCTATCTCTATGGTCTAGAACAAATAAAGGAGAAGTAACTTGTCCTCCATGAACAGCTTGGAACTTAACCATAAATCCTTTAATGCTATATTTAGGATGAGTGTAATTAGCAATATCTTTTACAATATAATCTTCACTATTTCTTATAATAGTCTCTTTAAATTCATTTACAAGAGTTATATAAGAAGTAATTAAATCATTTTTTGTAATAACAGATTTTTCGCTGTCTTTAATTATAGATTCTCTAATAAACTTATTCCAAGCAGAAACAGCTATATTAGTATAAGCTATAACTTTAACATAATCTGTATTTTTAGTTATTGCTTCATCACTGAACTGGAGTTCAACTTGATGTTGAAATTCAGAACTATTACAAACCATGAAACCTTTAGTCATTGTAGAATCAAATTTACTTTTATGTGTACTTATATAATTAAGAAACGTAAAAGTATTATGTTCTACATCATTTCTAAGCATACTACAAAGTTCTCTTATAGGATTATCTTCATCTTGTCTTACAATCTGAGTTAATCTATAAGTTGTAACATTCTTAAAAGCAGAAGGTTCAAGTTCATTTACAGGAGGTACTTGGTCAACATCACCAAGAAGTAGAAGTTTACAAGAATTGTTAATTAAAACTTTACACATATAATTAAACAAAGCTTTATTAATCATAGAAGCTTCATCAACTACATAAAGATTATAATCTTCAACTTTTATTCTACCTTGACGACTGAATTGAATATCTCGTTCATTGAATTTGTCAATATTATAATCAGGTCTCATTCCATAGTCTGATTGAATAGTATTAACATTAACTGGTAAACCTGCAAGAGAATCACGTATTACTCTACAAGCTTTATGACTTGGAGCACTTACACCAATTTGTGAAAAACTAATATTACAATTCTTTAAAATAGTCTTTAAAAGGAATGTTTTACCAACACCACCTGCACCAACTAGAGCACGCTTAAAATCTTTATGATTAAAAGGCTTATTGATAAACTCAATAAGCCCTTGATAAGCTTTTTGCTGGTCCTTTGTAAGACCAGCAATTTCAGCTCTATTTTTATCAGTCCTATTTAAAGGACCTCCAACTAATGTATCTTCATTGTGCATTTATTCATCCTCATTATCTTGTTTTAAATTATAATATAAATTATGTGATTTTAAAGAACGAAAATCAGCATATAATACTCCTACACGTCGAACAATTCTAACAATTATAGTCCAGTTCTTACAAAATGGAACATATTGTTCTTTGTTTAGTTTCTTAAATAATCTATCAGTTTCGTTTCTTATTAAACATATATATTTACCATTATCTTGACCACGTATAGTAAACACTCTGTCAGCTCCATGTAAATCAAATGATTCAGGAGTAAACTCTAAAGTTATATCGTTAGTTCCTATGTCACTTACGTCTATACTACTTTTAAGTTTATGTTTGTATACACAATTAGGAATAACAACATAAAACTTTCCATTATCATACCGACATGTAGTCTCTATTAGTTTAGTCAAGACTTTATCTTGTTTAAGAGCTGATGCTCTAGTCTTATGTTTAACCTTAATCTTAAAGTTAAGGTTAACCTTTAATTTACTAAAATCTGTAACCATTACTTCTTCTTATTAGAAAGTTTATGTTCCTTCTTGATTTTCTTAGCTTCTCTAGCACTTATAGTACTATCTTCAAAATTAAGATTAGAAGGCTTAATAGTATTACTACCACGATTAAGCACATACCCACAATAATGGACAAGAAAATCAATTCTTCCCCAAGTACGAATACCAATAACTGCATTAATTGGAATGATAATATGATTACCATCAATCTTTGCAATACGTGATACACACTTTAAATCCTTTCTTTCATCATGTTTCTTTGCCATTTTACAAAAAGTTTAATTAATTAATACTATATTACTTCATCAATAAGATGATTATATTTTCTTTATATCTTCTACATTACAATAAATATATGTGTTTTTATCTGTAAAACACATAACTCTTGGTGTTTTATTTCTATCTATTATTATTCTATATATTACAGCATTAACATGAGATTTTCCATAAATATTTTTATTTACATTACAGATAACTTTATCGTCTACTTGTAGAGGAATATGATTATCATTAAAGAATTTATTAGTTAAATTCTTAATTCTATTATTATAATCAATACGAGCAGTATCCGCTTCTTTAAGAAAATAAGAAACAGTTTCTTCTTTAATATCACACATAATTTTATCGTTTTAATTATTAATATTAGTAGTTCTGCTTGGTTTCGCATCATAAGCCGTATTACTACACTTAGCAGAACTTAGTTATATTATAATTCTAAGAAATCTCTTACATCAATATAATCTATAAAAAATCTTGATGCGCATCTCTTATCAGAATCTGAAAAATCTCCTGGTTTACCAGAAGCATCACCAATCATAATACATTCATTTGTAGACTCTACTCTATATTGATTATATAATTGTTCTAACATTCCAGTATTAGGTTTTCGATAAGTATTATTCTTATCCATAGAACAACAATATAAACTATCAATAAATGAAAGATAATCAAGTCTACTACATAAATAACCTCTACATATATTTTCTATAGCATATATCTTAGAATTAAAAAGATGTTTATCAACAATAGTCTTTAAACCTCCTTGATTACTTACTATAAAAAACATCTCAAGATTAGGCATCTTCTCTATTATTTTATCTAATATAGGAAGTTGTACTCTAAAATCAGTAATATCTTCAGGAAATGTTTTACCTGATATAGTTTTAATTAAAGTACCGTCCAAATCAATGAACAGTACTTTCTTATTTTTATAGTCCATAATTCTTTATTTATAAAGTTATTATACTATTCTCTAGCCTCCCCGTAAAGGAATGTTGTCATACAATCATTCTCTTTTTCTAGTTTATCACATATATTAATTATGAAATTAATACCAGCATGTCTAACAGCAATTATATCTTTAACTACAGTAGTCATATCATGTTGACTTAATTTCATAAGAAAATATATAGTTCTAAAACCTCTACGAGTATTAAGAGGAAAGTTATAAGGAATAACATAACCTGTACGTCTTGAAGAATGTTTATAAAAGTCTTTTTTATCAACATAACCATTACATTGTACAGTTTCTCCAAAATCAGGTACATTACAATGTCTTGTATCAAATTGATAAAGACAACTATTACATAGTATCATAGTCTACCCTTTCTTCTTCTAATAGCTCTACGTCTACTTTCTCTACGTTTAGCTTTACCATCAGGAAAACTATTATTTACCATAGACTTATCGTTAGTAAGTCTTATAACATATGGAGTATTATAATAGTTCCTAATATCATCTTCATATAAATCTTCGTCGCCCATAATTTTATACTTTAAAATCTCTTTCTATTTTAACATTACTATTATGATGAAGACTAATAGAACGTAAATAACGTTGAACAGCAGTTTTAATACCACAATATAAAGTTACTGCATTATATTTATTATCTTCATCATCAACTTTAACAGTCACATTAAATTTATATAAACTCATACTTTAAATATTTTATCAAGAATACTTCTGAAATTTGGGTTATCTATTACATACTGTGCATCAGCTTCATTTTTAAACATAATATTACCAAAATACATATCTCTATCAGAATTAATATGAACAACTTGATAACCATCATCTGTTGTTTTAGTTTTATCATAAGCTATCATATAACCACAGTTATCACCATTATTATTATACTCCCAGTTACCATTAAAATATCTAGTAATATCCATAAGATTAGATAAAGCAATTAACTTCTCTCTAACTTCACATGTTTTATCACCTGTAGAATCTTTAATTTCACTAAGATAAGTATGATAATTATTATCTTTAGCTGATTTATATAATTGATTAAGATTTAACCATTTATATTTAAAAGCAATAATACCTTTAGATAAATCACTATTCTCTATATCAATTATAGAACCTTCTGGTATATCAATAGTTATATATTTATGAGTATTATCGATTTCATATAAAACAGTATTATAAACTTTTAGTTCTTTAATATTTGGAACTTCTACAAATACTACAGATTTTTTATCAAGTCTTCTAAGACTTGAACATTCACCAAATATATTAATTCTTTTATCTCTAGATAAAGCATCATCATTTCTATCACCAGTAGATATATCACTACTAGAACAAATAGTAGCAAGAGAACAATCACAACATTGATTACTTTCTCTTACTTCATATAATTTGTTCATGTACTCAATCTTAGTATCAATATCAAACGCTTTACCTCTTTCGTTGTTAATTCTATTCAATGACATAATTAATTCTTATTTTAAATGGTTTATTAATACCGTCATAAGAAACCGTTGTATGATATATTATATCATGTTTCTTATGCTTAAACTTATTATATAGAATTTCAGCTATAGCACTTATAGTAAAGTAATCAATAACATTAGTATTAAAACTAGCTTTAATTTCATTACGTAAAAGCACCATAGCCTCAGTGTCTTTATTCCTAAGTTGAGTTTGTGTTACAACTATCATTTTATTTAATATTTTGTTTTGTGATATAAAACCCTCAAATTAATTTGCCGATAAATTTATCAGCTAAATTAATTGAGAGTCATAAAACCTAGGAAAATACGCAAAAATCGAATTTACTCATAAAGACCGGACTGCTCAAGCATAATTGCCTGGTCTGCCTGCATATCAGAGTAAATATCATCAAGTACATCATCACTAAGAATAATAGTACTTGGAGCATCAGGAAGTTTAGTTCTATCTTTACTCATAATTTAAATATTACATTTTTTACCACTACTAACAGTACTTATACCAAAATTAGGCATAATACTTGGCATGGATTTTTTCAAGATATTAATATCAACTTTATTAGGTACAATATTAATTTTTTTCAAGATGAACACTTGCGCAATCAAACTGTACTTTACTACCTAATTTACCTGTAAGACAAAGGTCTTTTACAGCACATTGAGGACATTTAACACCATTAGGTATTACATTATATATATTACCAGCAATTACAATACCGGTTATAACATTTTCTTCCATAATTGTATTTATTAAATATTAAAAAACCACTACTACTTTCACAAGCAATAGTGGTTGGAATCTGTCTAATTTTAAAAACATGGAATAACTTATACACTTATAAGTCTCTCTTTAAGCGAAATATTTTACTACATAACCATAGCAATATTATATAAAGAACAGAATAATATTACTTAATATAAGACAAACGATAGCAACAAATAAAACACGAGCTTCTTTGTTTCTATCTTTGATAGTTTTTTCAAGCACATCAATTCTACCATAAAGAGATTTATTATGCTCTTCAAGAGTAGCAATATGCTTATCTTTATTATCTATTGTTGCGTTAAGTGCAGCAATAGTTTTTTCTTGATTACTCTGAATCTCCTCACTCTTATCAAGAGAATCTTTAAGAATTTCAATTCTCTTTTCATTGGTAAGTTGAAGTTTCTTATATGTATCAATAGTCTTAGATGATTTACGTTCTGTATCATCTTTACGAAGAATGATATTTACAAGTTCTTCAACACTCTTTTTACTAAGTTTAGTTCTACGACACTTATCAGCAGAACTTAATTCTTTTTCTTTCATAATTCTCTTATGTTTAAAATTAATAATCAAAGTCAATATCATCGCCAAAGCCAGAACCATCACCGTCCTCAGCTTTTATTTCTCCATATAAATCATAATCATCAATATCATGATTTATACAGAAGGCATCAACTTCTTGAGCATTTAAATCAAATTCATTATCTGTCATAACACTTAATAGTTTATTTATTAATATTTGCTGCAAAGATAATGAATTTGATTTATATATCAATAATAATTAGTAAAACTTTAACTTAAATTGCAATAGCTTTACTAATTGTTGTACTAAATGGGTGGATATTAACAAGTCTACCCTTATAACCATACATTTGAAAACGCTTTTTAGCTAATTTCTTAGCATGATTAAGACCCATACTTGTACTAATCATTAAAGAACCATCTCTACGTTCTTTAACTCTATTACTAATAAAATAATATTTTGTTATACACATAATAAGTTCTCCTTATTTATTTAATTAATAAATAGTAGTAGCACTATTTCTAGCACTACTACTTATAAAGATTAGTCAAACATGATATGTTTAGCCAACTCGAATACCATTTGCTTACCAAAAGCACCAAGTCGAATATCATATACATGATTGTAATATGAATCATGCTTAACAACAGTAGGAGTAGCATTATCGCTGAAAGGATTCTTATATTCCTGTCCTTCAGCAACAGCTTCCTGAACAACATTAATAGTTGCTCCACTAAGAATCACACCAATTCTCTTAGGTGATTCAAGAAGCGCATTACCAGCAAATGCAACATCAGGTATTTCACGAAGAGTAGCAATAAGACTGTAATTACTTACAAAGATAATGTTTACAAGTCCAATTACATACTCACTTGTAACATCAGCATCAGCTGGAACACCATCCTTACCAGGAGTCTTACCAAGATAAGGATTAGCAACATAACCCTTAACAGGTTTGTCAAGGGTAATTGCAACTCGTGCATAATTAGTCATTTCAGTAGTATTAATATTACGAATAGTAACATCCTTTGCTACATTGTTTGCACCATTGTTTACTAACTCACTAATAACTTTCTTTGAATCCATAATTGTAAAATTTAAATGTTTATAATGTTAATTAATACGAATATATTTATTTATATACTTTACCACTAGTTAAATCTTCATTTATTTCTCTACTATAGAAATTATTTCCATCTATATTAGATAAATCAACATGTTTACTAAATGCTAAAGAATCTATTGAATCTTTATATTTTATGCCTTTTACGGGGCGGCTAGAATTGTTATACTGAGTAACGTTTGTACTAATACAAACATTATCAATACTATCATTATTACTTACCTCATTTGTTTCAGATATACCAAAATATATAAAATTACCAACAAGATAAATAACAAAACACATAATTCCAATCAAACATATAATTCCTATTGTAGTATAAATTCTATTCTTCATATTTATAATATTTAAATTAATAAAAATAACTAGTACTATCTTCACAGACCGTACTAGTAACAGAACTTTTACACTTATTTGAAATGGGAAGTTTGTTTTACTACATCCTTAGCTTTATAATAATCAATAGCTTTATCACTATCGAAAAGATTTTCATTATAATCTTCTATCTCATTAAACAGAGATTCAGAAGCATTATAATAATCTTTATAAGTGTTTATTTCAGTTCTTAACTTAGCATTAGCTGTAGTAGCATTAACTAAATTAATAACAGTAGCTATAGTAGTAGCTATTAATATTAATAGTACAAGAGCTGTACTTTTATTTACTTTATTCATCTTTATTATTTTTAGCTTCAACAATTATAAAACTACCACTTATGATAAGTAGTATAAAACCAATGACATTCATAATACTTATATGGTCGTCAGCACCATGACTTATAAGTACTAAAGATAAAAGCAGCATTGGTACTGCAATTATCTTCATTATATATTTAATTAAATCTATGTTCATATTAATTATGTTTATTGTCACCATTAATTATAGCACTCATAAGAATACCATCAATAATCATTGATAAACATATGGTCATTAATGGTATTATTAATATGTTTAATATCCATTTAAATATCTTTATGTCCATAATAGAAAATGTATAACATTAATATATATGATGTAAGCAAACATTCAGTAAATGAAGACTTATTAAATCAAGTATAGTAATATCCAGTAAATAAGGGCAAGAGAGTAAGAATTGAACTTAAAGTCTTGAAAACCAGAGATAAAGGAGATAAACTAGATGATTAAATAAGTTGGATGAGTAACAGTAATAATAGTTAAAGAAGGAATGTGATTAATAATAGAGCTAAAGTGAAAAGAATATGAGAATGAGGAAGTATTGTAGGAATAGTTAGGGCAACTATCCTACATACACTTCCATTCACTTCTACATTTCTTCAATCTTTATACTATTAATAAGTTTACAATCAACTTTAATTTCTTTATTATAATCATCAATAAAACTTATACTATCTCCAAGATAAGTAATAGGTTCATAACAATTATATTTTTGACTACGAAATTCAATAACAGCATATACTGAGCAATTACCAAGCTCATGATTAATAGCTTTAACTATATTTTCTACTAATATTCTAGTCATGTCTTTATTTGTTTAATATTAATAATTATTATTAGTCGGTGTAACAATGGCTCAAGTTTCGCTCCGCTCGACTTTCGGCTTTAGTCTTATAGTATATAATAA
>ERZ1034753.549-NODE-549-length-13425-cov-7.225804_pt1 | contig 13425 bp, 5 predicted proteins | sample MGYA00520702_ERZ1034753 | MGnify/ENA primary metagenome ERZ1034753 (study PRJEB33766, sample SAMN09781700) | gut metagenome | biome: gut microbiome | host: Homo sapiens | place: Madagascar | study: EMG produced TPA metagenomics assembly of the PRJNA485056 data set...
ACTGAAATCAGCAAAGCTGTTACAAATACGAAGTCCTAATTTACAGAATATCTCCTTCAAAAATCTGTCTCGGAAGTTTTTTCTTCTCCATATACGGGAACTCTCTATCAAATGCCTCTGCTTCCTTTTCATTTACCAGATACCCTGCCGGAGGTGCATACTCTCCTGTAATTCCATTAAGATATCCCGGCATCAGTTCTTCGCACAGAAAGAAAGATGCATCCTCGCCTTCCGGCAATCCATGATAGCGGATGCCAAACTCACTCGCCTGTCTGAATCCGCTTTTTCCATACCCCTTCCTTTTAAGCTCCGGTGCAATACAGATCGGTCCCATGGTCATAATCGGGATACTTCTGCCATCATCGGCTGCAATCACAGCCTTCAAGGTCAATTGAGGTCCAATATGAACCAATATCATAAAAAAAGACAGCACCAATCAATGGCACTGCCTCTTTTCTTACTTCTTAATTATTTCATTTTAATTTCAGATATTTATTCTTCCTCAGAACCACTCTTTTTTCTTACATAGAATACGGCTCCAAAAACAATCAGTATAATACATATAGCTATAATTATGATTATCGTATTATTCCATGCATATTTTGAAATGTTATCATCTGTCTTAGACGCAGGAATGGTTTCATCAGATTTATTGTCTGCCTGACCGTTATCACTCATAATCTTGGCATCAACAACAATCGTGTAATCTGATGCATGGGTAAATACAAGTTCCACATTTCCATCCGCATCAATCTGTCCGGCACTGACAAACTCCAGCTTTCCTGTCTGCTCGTTGTAGTAGAACAGGTTTGCATACATACCTGAGTTCTTTGGCTCCATATTGACTGTGAGTGTTGCTGTAAAACCAAACTCTCCGTCATAAGCTAGGGACAGATTCATAGAATATCTCTCACCTGAAACCTTGTTTATGACATCTACAGGAATGGATTTTACTGCGTCTGCCCCGATAGTCACACCGAAATCAATATCTCCGGCTGCATCAGTGATTTCCTTTCCATTGATTTTCCAGGAAAGACCATTTCCCATATCCAGAACAAGTGTTGTATCTTTGCCCTTGATACTGTCAATTACATCTTTCGGTACTACCGTCGTTCCGTTCATGGCAACTGTTACTGTATCGCCTGACTTAGCTTCTTCAAGCTGTGGCTTGATCACATCCCAGCCTTCCTTGCCGCTGTCGTCCTTAATGTATGGCTTAATTGAATCTCCTTTTTCCTTACCATTATCCGTATCAGGCTGTGGCTTCTGATTCTGATTACCATTATTTTTACTGCTGTCATCGGACTTGATCTTAGCGATAGGCTGTGTGTAACTGTGTCCGCACTTGGAGCAGGTGTAGGTCATGATGCCTTCCTCTGTTGTCGTTGCAGCCTTCGTCACTTTTGATACATAGCTGTGTCCTGTTGCCGGAATATTCTCCGTGTAGCTGTCTCCACAGGAACAGGTGTATGTCCTTACCCCTGCCTCTGTACAGGTTGCTTCCTTCGTAATGCTTCCCGTATAGTTGTGAGTGTGCTTTTCCTCCGGCAGCTTCGCAATGCTCTCTGTGTAGCTGCTGTTGCATCTGGTGCAGGTGTAGGTTCTGATGCCTTCCTCGGTTGTCGTTGGCTGCTTTGTCACGGTTGCTTTATAATCATGTCCCAATGCTGCCAGCTCTTTTCCGGTACTCAGAAGTTTATCACAATCCTTACAATAGGTATCTCCCGTGTATCCAGTCTGCGTGCAGGTTACTTCCTTATGGTTCTTCACAGTTGTATGCACATGGTTCGTGGCATCCACTTCACCAAAGGTTTCACCACAAACACTGCACACAGCTTTAGATATACATGTAGCAGTCGTTCCGGCCGTGTGCGGTTTTTTCTCGATTGTTGTCCCGGTGGCAAGCGTTTCACCACAATCCTTACAGTAGGTATCGCCTGTATAGCCTTCAACGCTGCAGGTTGCATCTTTTTTGTTAATGATTTCTGTATTTTTGTGCTCACATTCGCTTCTTGTAATCGTAATGCTTACACTTTCTGTCTCGTAGTTGCCCCTGTCAGTTCCTGTATAAATTGCATTCGCTGTCACTGCCACACCATCTGCAAGTGCCGTGTCCTTATCATCCTCCTGCCAGCTCCATCCATCCGGAAGCGTAATATCGCCAACCTTCTTTGTGCTGTGTGCCGGAGCCATTGCGGCTTGCGGCATGTTCGGTGCCTGAGCTGCCTTATTTACAGTAAGTACAAGCTTCGCATCAACAGCATTATAATTATCCTTATCTGATGGTGTAAATGTTACATCATACTCTGTCTTTTGGCTGTCTGCTGCTGTAGGCTTGATACTGCTGTTCTTCCATGCAAATGCTCCTGTGATTTCAGTTCCATCTGCTGTCTGATAAACTGCTTTTCCTCCGGTCAGGGTACTGTCTGAAAGTTCCTGTCCGTAGGTAAGTGCGCCTGCTGTCGGCTTTTCTGCAATTACCGGTGTTGCCTTAGTTACTATAACAGTTATTGTTCTGGTTGCTGTACTGTAGTTGTCTGTGTCATCAGGTGTGAATACTGCCTGATAGCCTTTGTTATTTACAGTCGGAATGATATTCTTTCCTGTAAAGCTCCATGTTCCGGCAAGTTCATTGCCATCTGCCCCTGTCACACTGCCGCCTGTCATATCTGAATCAGCTAGTGCAACAGCAGGATTGTATACACGCTCTGCTACAGCAGGAACTGTTACTACTGCCGGTGTTGCCCTGGCTACTGTAATAGCTGCTGTTCCGGTGAGTTCCTCGTAATGTTTGCTGTCAGCCGGCTTGAATACCCAGCCTGCCTGTGTCGTTCCTGCAGTCGGCATGAAATCCGGCTCAGCCCATTCGAGCGTTCCCTTGACTTCGGTGTTTGTATCTGCGTCCACAAAGGTAACATCGATAAATTTAAGCTTAGAAAGCTTGTCTCCATATGTAAGTGCATTGCTTCCATTTACAGATACCTTATTTCCGCTCTTTAATGTAACAAGCTTCTTATCCGTAATCCTGATTGTCATAGTATATACAGCATCTTCGTAATTCTCCATTGAAGCTGTCACTGTGATTGCAGCTGATTTGCCAGCCTTGTCTGCTGTAAGCTGTTTTACCTTATACGACAGCTTTCCGGCTGTATCAACTTTTAGATCACTTAATAATCCGTCTGCGTCTTCTGCCGCCAGTGTAAATGTCGTGTTTCCTCTGTCCGCCGGAAGCTTTCCTGCTACATCCATGGTTTCTGCTTTATCATTAGAACCCTCTGCATAGATATAGCTTCTGCTCTCGCCCGAAAGTGCGGCTAAGGCTGCCTTATTTACAGTAAGTGTAAGCTTCGTATCAACAGCATTATAATTATCCTTATCGGATGGTGTAAATGTTACATCATACTCTGTCTTTTGGCTGTCTGCTGCTGTAGGCTTGATACTGCTGTTCTTCCATGCAAATGCTCCTGTGATTTCAGTTCCATCTGCTGTCTGATAAACTGCTTTTCCTCCGGTCAGGGTACTGTCTGAAAGTTCCTGTCCGTAGGTAAGTGCGCCTGCTGTCGGCTTTTCTGCAATTACCGGTGTTGCCTTAGCAACCGTGATAGCTGCTGTTCCAGTAAGCTCAGCATAATGCCTGCTGTCTGCCGGCCTGAATACCCAGCCCGCCTGTGTGGTTCCGGCTGCCGGTATCTCGTCCGGATTGCTCCATGAAAGGATACCTTTTATCATATCATCTGTACCGGTTTCCACAAAAACGGTATTTCCAAGTGTCAGCTTTGAAACCTTTTCCCCATAAGTCAGCGCATTGCTTCCATCTACGGATACGGTGTTTCCACGCTTAATCTCTACCGTCTTCTTATCTGTAATATTAATTGTCAGCGTGTATTCAACATTCTCATAGTTCTCCATCGAAGCTGTTACCGTGATAATTGCTGTCTTTCCAACCTTGGACGAATCTACCTGATTTACTTTATAGGTCAGATTTCCGGCTGTATCGACTGTTACCTCACTTAAAAGCTGCTCTGGATCTTTCTTTGCAACCGTATATATTGTAGTTCCCCTATCCGGCGGGAGCTTTCCTGCAATATCCACACCGATTGCCTTATCGTCTGAACCGGAAGCATACGCATAGGTCTTATTTTCCGTGATGTTGGAAACGGTGAGTGGGCGTTTGGTAATATTTACCGTCGCGGAGCCGGAAGCATCCGCATAGCCGGACTGGGAAACCTTATAATACACGGTCTTTGCACCATTAGTGAAGTTGGTGTAGGTCAGGCTGTCCTGTGTGCAACTATCTGCGCTTGTGCCGTATTTTACGGTTGCGCCACTGGGCACGCCGGTGAGGGTGATCCCGTGCGCATTACCGTCATACTCCCCCTCATAGGCTGCAGCCGAAATGCCGCTAAAGCTCTTCTGCGTGAGTTTGACCTTGATCTGCGCCGTCGCAGGCGTGCTGGGCTGCTCCACCTCATCAGCAATCGAAGTAAGATCTAATGTTCCGGTGAGCGTCTGCTCCTCCAGCATATTCGGATTATAACCGCTCCATGTGACGGGGATCTTATCAAATGTTTTGCCGTCCTCCGTGGTGATCGTCACGGTTTCGGGTAGTCCCAGCTCTTCCAGCGCCATTCCGTAGGGCTTGTCCGTAATGCCAACCAGCGTATTGCAGCTCTTTACCGTACGCTTGACAACCGTTACGGTGTAGTCCCGAGTCAGCTCCTTGTAGTTATTGGTATCTGTGGGGGTAAACACAACCGTGGTGGTCTTGTTACCTGTGCTGTCCCAAGATTTATCAGTACCTGCCTTGAAAGCGAAGGTGCCCTCGCCGCTGCCGCCGGTGAGGGTTGCTTCACTGTTGACATAAACCGATGCAGAAAGCGTCGGCCATTCGGTCACCACCGGATTAGCCTTCTGAATGGTATACTCCACGCTGGCAGTGGCAGCCTTGTTACCCTCGCCCACCGTGATGCTGGCGGTGTACTCGCCCGCGTTAGTGGGGAGCGCGCCGCTTTCCAATTGCTGAATATACTTGCCCGACTTTATGTAGCTGATGGTGATCCCACTCGCCGCCGGACCCTGCCAATCGCTGCTTGCAGTCACCGTGGCGGGTTTGCCTTCCCCGCTGTAGGTCAGCTCGGCGGGGGCCTTGATGGTCACGCTGCCGCCGTTCGGGCTGGTGCAAGTCGTGTCTGTGCAGCTTGCGGTGATGGTCGCGCCGCTTGCCGTGTACGTCCAGCTATGCTGATGCCGGGTCACGGTGAACGGCTCGCTGTAGCAATTGTAGCCGTTGTCGCTACTCACATAAACGTGGTATTGGTAGCTGCTGTTTTCCGGCAGATTGCTGATGGAGAGCGTCTTGCTCTGCCCGCCGGTATGCGTTGCAGTATTAACTTTTTTGAAACTCGTGGTCCAGTCGTTTTCTGATTCGTTAAACAGCTCCCACCAGTAGTAGTAGGTGTCGCCCTCCGTTTCGGGCGCGATTACCGCAGTCAGCGTGATATTGCCGTCCGTCGCAAACGCCGAGTTTCCGGTGTAGTTCGTATCGCTATTCGGATAAATCTTTTCGACCGCGAAGGGGGCTTTTTCAACGGTGACTTTTTCCGAGATTGAATTGGCGTTGGGGAGCCATTTGTTATCCCTTGTTTTTTTGTAAGCGTACCCCTTCGCCAGCAGCGCGTAGGGCTTGACATAGCCGGCATCGCTCGTGATCTCGCCGTAGCTGCCGCCGCTGAGGCTGGCGCTGCTACCGTCGTCCTTTACAGCCACACGGCTGAAGGTGCCGTTGCTCAGCGAAAGCTTTCCGCCGTTCTGCGCCGTGACAATGGCGAGCTTCGTATCCTTGTCGTTGACGGTCAATTCCGCGTCTTTGCCCTCCACCGTCACATTGAAGCCTCCGTTGCTGCCCGTGACCGTCAGAGAAATGCCCTTGGCGGTGAGGTTTGCTCTTGTGACACTTTTCCCGCCGGTCGCCAGCGTCACCGGCCCGTGGGTCAGCTCATAGGTGGTCGAATGCCCGTCGGCATAGCCATTCACATCCTGATACAGCGTGATGGTCTTTTCGCCGTCCGCCGCGTTCGCCGCCTCGATGGCAGTGGCAAAGGCCGCGTACCAGCTCGTCTTGCCGCCGACGGTCAGCGACGCCGCCATCTGCTTCTTACAGACACTGCAAATGCCCTTGCCGTCCGTGCCGCCGTTGTGCGTATGCGACACGACCTTGACATTTTCCAGCGTATTCACTCCATCATCGGTCACAGCCTGATCATCGACTGTTCTGTAATACGCCGCGCCCTCCGCCAGCAGGTCGGCGAGTTTGCGGTCGCCGTTGGTTTTGATTGTCGTAAATGTGCCACCGGAGAGCTTGACTTTGGTGGTGTAAAAATCCGCGAAGGCAAACGTGCCGCCGGAGATCGTGCCCGTGACATTGTAGTCAAACGTAACGCCGCCATATTCCTTTTCACAATTAAAGCTGCCGCCGCTGATGTTCGCGGTGCTGCTGCCATTGAATTCGACACGACCATCGAAGGTACCGCCCTTGGCATTCAGTGTACCGTTCACCGTGACGGAGGCGGCGGTAAATGTGACGCCCCCCTCCACCGTCGCCGTGCCGTCGATGGTCGCACCTTGATAGCTGCCGCTGGCAAAGGTCACGTCCGCCCCCTCGGCGACCGTCACATTCTTGGCGGTGTGCGTTCCGCCCTCCAGCGTCAGCGTGCCGGTCAGCGTCATGGAGGTGCCGAAAGCATACATATCCCGCAGCAGGGTCAGCGTCGGCTCGGTGCAGCCCTCATTGCTCCAGCCGTTCAAGGTCTGGATGGCCTCTACATAGCCGTTTTCCAGCGCACTGTCTTCCGTGAAGTAGGCAGTCTTGGTCGTGCCGTCAGCGGCCTTGGCGGTGATCTTCGTATACAGGTCCTTGTGGCACACAGAGCACACGGGGTTGCTGTCATCGGCGCACTGATGGACGCACTCCGGGAACTGCACCTTGTACGCTGTATAGCCGGTCAAGTCCACAATTTTAGCGCTCTTATCAACGATGCTCCATGTACCGTCCTTTTCGCCGTACAGCTCGCACTTCGCATAGTCGGTTCCCAGCAGGTCGTTAACGGTGAGGCTCTTGCTCTTCGTGTTGTCCGTGATCTTGCCGATGGTGCAGGCGTTTGGATTGCCCTTCCACAGCTTCAGGCCGTAGCCCGTACTTGTGGAGCCATACGCAGCATTGCTTAAAACCAACTCGCCGATTTTGCCGCCAAAGCGCTCCAATGCGCCGCCGGCCTGCAGCTCCACGCGCGAAATCTCGCCGGTGTAGGAGTCGTCAACCGCCAGCGTTCCGTTGGACCCAACCGAAAACTTGACATTGAGCGCCTGCGTCCCGCCGCCCTTGCTAGAATCCTTGACCGTCAGAGTATTGGACTTGTTCCCGCCTCCGACATGAATGTATTTATTCTCGGTGCTGACAGTTTTGCCATTCAGATCCAGCGTCGCTGAGTAGTTCTCAGAAGAGCAATTTCCTGTGAGCGTCACATTCCGCAGCAGCGTCACGGTGCTGCCTCTGGCTGCATTAAACGCATCCGTCAGCGTCTTATAATAGGCGCTATCGCCCACGCGCGCGTCGAATTGCGTTTTGCACTTCTTGCAGGTGTAGCCGGTATCGTCCATCTCGTGCGTGCAGGGCACAAGATAGACCTTGCCGTCATTGCCCAGGCTGGTCACGCTGTCGGCGGCGTCCGCCTTGAAGTTCTCAGCGCTGAGCGTCACGCCGCTTGCCGGTTCGGCGATGGCCCCAGGATTTATGCCTTCACGCACGCCCACACGGATGACCGAATCCTCACTCAATGCGCCTGATACAAGAATGGGCAGCTTCCAAACATAATTGGCGTAATAGCCGGCCTTCACCGAGCCGGAAACGGTAAGTTTAGGGTTTGTGCTTTCTGTTCCGTCGTAGTAAACGTCATATTGATTGTTGTCGGTAACGGTAGCATCGGTGAGGGTAATAGCGCCCTTTCCATAGATGCCGCCGCCCTCAAAGGTACTGTTGTTTCCGGTGATCGTCACATTCTCGACGGTTACCCCTCTCTCCGAATAAATGCCGCCCCCGTGGCCATAACTTGTATTCCCCGTGGCGGACGCCTTGTTGCCGGTGATCGTGGCGTTGGAGATCGAAACATTGCCGGCGTTAAAGTGGATATAGATGCCGCCGCCGTTGCCGGCGGTTGCCGTGTTGCCGGTGATGGTGCCGCCGTCCATGGTGAAGCTGCACTTCTCACCCACATACACGCCGCCGCCACCGCCGTCGGGCGCACCTGCGGTGTTGCCAGTGATGGTGCCGCCATGCATGGTGAATCTTGGCGGGTCGGTCTGATTCGTCGTGCCGACAAGGAACACACCGCCGCCGGAGCCGCTGCCTGCTTTATTACCGGTAATCTCTCCACCATACATGGTAAAGGACGAGCCGGTCTGATAGGCGCTGCCCTTTATACCGACCTGCACGCCGCCGGTGATGGTGCCGCTGTACAGTTCAAATTTGCCGCCGTTGACGGTCACTTCGCCTTGAACCCTGCCGCTGTCGATGCAGTCGGTCAGCGTCAGCGTCGCGCCGCTGCCGACGGTGATTTTGCCGTTGATCGTCTGCCCGTTCAGGCAGAGGTTGACCTCGCCCGTTGGCACAGTCCAGTTGTCCGACACGGGCTGCGTCAGATAATAGCTGCCAGCAGTACCGGGCAGGGAATCGGCTGCCGTCCATGCTGTGCTGTTGTTATGGGTATGACCGTTGACCGTTGTACCGCTGTCCTTGCCGCAGACACAGTGGGTATGCTCGCCGGACTGTGCGTCCGCCAACAGCGCGGTCTGGCTGTTGAACCAGCCGAGCAGCGCCTCGAAGTCTGCGCCGGTGATCTGCGCCTGCTGCTCTGCGTTCAGTGCTTCATAAGCATCATACGCCGCCTGAATGTCGTCATAAGCTGCGTCCAGCTCGTCGGCGGTCATGCCGTCCAACTCACTCACGATGGGCAGCGCATCGATCATCGTCTGCACAGCGGATACCGCCGCGTCCGCATTGTTCCCGGCGTTTTCATCCTCGCCGCTCTCGGGCGCATCTGCTTTACTGTCCTCAGCGCCACCGGCGTCAGGGGTACCGGTATTTTGCGGGTCACCCTCTGAACCGTTCTCTTCCTCATTCGTTCCAGCCTGTTCGGATACGGCGGGCGAAATTTCCTCCTGCTGCTCCTGCTGCACGATGGCGCCGCTCTCCGGCGTGTCCTCCGCCGCTCGCACGGGTGCGGGCAGGAGCGTCAGACACAGCGCCAGCGCCATGAACATACTCAATACTCGTTTTTTCATAAGATTCTCCTTTAGGATATATGTATAAGGTTTATATTCAGCCCGTTCAAGCACAGGCACAGCTTTTATAGATCATCCGGAATGAGCCGCAGCTTTTTTGCGGCGGTCTTGGCTTCCGCCCGGCGCTTCACGTCCAGCTTGTCGAGAATGTGGCTGACGTGGGTCTTCACCGTGGGCAGCTTCACGTCCATGATCTGTGCAATCTCGGCGTTGGACTTGTCCGCGCAGAGCAGATGGAGAATTTGCAGCTCCGTGGGCGTCAGCTCCTCACCGGGGGCAAGGCGGGGTTCGAGGAAATGCGGGTAGAACGCCGCCTGCGTCCGCACCGCCGCCATCAGCCGCTTGCGCCATGCTTTGTCGCCGTCCCAGTCCAGCGCTTCCAGCAGCGGCAGCACCGCCGTGCCGTATACGCTGACGGTGCGGATGAAGCGGTACTCCGCCGCCGCATCCAGCGCCGCCGTCAATCGCTCGCGCCACCGCTCGTCCTTCTTGCGGTACAGGGCGATGGCAGTCAGGACATTCAGGTGAATGCCGTCGATGATGCGGGCGCAGTTTTGAATGTACGGCTCCATGGGTGAGAGCGTCAGCAAAGCGGCGTCCAGACGGTTCTGCATAATTTCCACCATTGCCTGCGTGAGATACCGGTAGCGCCGCATGACGTTCAGGTGCGTGGGTTCGCACGGGGCTTTTTCCCGATACCACGCGTCCGCCGCGTCAAGGTCGCCGGTGTGCATGTCAATACGGCAGAGCATGGCGTCCATATTGGGCAGAAAGCGTGTCAAACCGCGCTCGGCAAAGCATTCACGGAGTACCATGATGGTGCGCCGCGCGTCGGTGGGCTGCCCGTTTGCCAGCTGGCTACGGGCCAGCAATCCGCTGACGGCGAACTCCATGTCCGACGTGCCGTGGTTGCGGACCTCGTTCATCTGCGGGAGAAGGGACAGCATCCGGCCGGCGACGTCCTCGCCCTTTTCAAACTTGCTCTCGGCAATGGCGCAGTCGGCAAGACACACACTGTCCCGCCCCAGTACTGCCTCCACGGGGAGACGGAGGGTTTTGTAGAGCAGATCGTCCTTTTTGCTCCATTCGGAAAAGTCCTTGCCGCCGTTCATGATGCTCGGCAGCGCGCTCGTGACGGAGAAGGACGGCAGCGCCACCTCTTTGTTCGTCAGCAGCCGGAACACGGCGGGGATGGTTTCCGTCAGACCCTTCACGCCCCGCTGGGGCAGGGAGATGTCCAGCCATGCAAGGCGGCCGCGCGCCTGCTTTCCGGCGGCGTCCTGCCTGCCACAGTGTTCGACAAACTTTTGCAGTTCGCCATACCAGCGCTCCGAGCCTTCGTAATCCATGACCAGCGCGCAGAGCATGCTCATGCCCTGCATCAGAGAGGGGGATGCGAGAATTTCCGCCTCCGGCAGGCTGCGGTAGTATTTTTCCATCTCGGCATAGTGCCCCATGCCGGGGTGAAGTTCTGCATTACGCACCAGCAGCTCGGAAACCTTGGAATGGTCACCGCCGCTGGTGTAGCATTCCAGGGCGTGGGCGTAGTCCTCCTTCAGCTCATAGTACAGCCCGCCCCGGCTGATGAGCGCTTTGCGCTTTTCCTCGGTATACTCCCGTTCCATCTCCCAAAGGAGAAAAGCCCGGAAACCCGACCAGAAGTGGAAGCGCTGGCAGTCGTCGTAGCGCAGCATAGTAGTGTATCGAAGAATCCAGTCCAGCCGTTCGCCGGCACGGGGATCGCCGCTGACCATCCGCGCCATTTCCAGGTCAAAACTTTCAAAGGGGGCCAGCTCCAACAGGAAGCGCCGCACCGGCAGGTCAAAGCGCCGGTAGATGGCGGTCTCAAAGTAGAGGAACACCTCGTGGAACACCCGCGCCACCAGCTCCGGCGTCCACGGCTTGCCCTGGGACATGCACCGCGCCGTGATAGCCACACCCAGCGGATAGCCTGCGGATTCTTTCAAAATTCCATCGATCTCGCTATCTGTTATGTTTACTCCCGAAAGCTGAAACAGCCGCCGCACATCGCCCGCGTCAAAAAGCAGGTCGTCGGCCTCCAGCACCGTCATCAGCCCTGTGTACTGAAACGCCGTCAGGCAGCCGGGCGGCACACCGCGCGAGAGCAGCACAAAACGACGCTCCGGACTTGAGCGGATCAGTTCGCAAAGAGCCTGCTGCCCGGCTTCCTCCTGCATGAGCTGAAGATCGTCAATCAGCAGAATGTCCCAATCCTGCTCTGACGGCGGAATTGCGCAGTCTGGGTCTGCCGCACTTTTCCGCAGCACGTTCCGACCGCGCAGCAGTGCGTCCGCCAGTACGGTCTTTCCAAAGCCGCAGGGCGCACTGAAAAAAAGGACTCTGCCATGCACCATGAAGCTGTCAAACCGTTTCTGAACGGAGGTCTTTATGATAATATTTTGGGCCATTTCTTCCCTCCCTTTGATACAGAGCGAGATTGCCATAAGCCTTTCGCAATCTTTCTTAAATTATATTATACGTGTTTGTTTCGGAATGTAAATCATCCCAAAGGATGAGACACGCTGCATGCTTTAATTGTCATCATTCCAAGAGACGGCATACTTCCAATGATTATGAAGTCATAAAAATCTCTCAACTTCTCTACCATAGATTTAAGTATCAGTTCTCTGCTCATTGCACACGCAAAAAAATCCGCCCAGATTAGAACCTAATCTAATCTGAACGGAATACTCATTCAGGCTTGATATTTTTCAAGTAGAACTAATATTACCATAAATCATATTGTTTCATAGTTTCTGCATTTCGATATTCATGCTTCTCATAATATCCTATCAGCTTACCTTCATCTCTAAGTGCCACCATGTAAACATCTTTATTCTGTTTCTCATTATGAAAAGTATAAACGATATTATGGCTTTCATCTGCTGCAAACCAGTCCACGACCTGCTGTATTTTATTCCTAGATTCCGGACTATGACAATCTAACAAACTTCTTCCAATAAGTTTATCTCCGCCTCGCTTCGCATAGCTGGTAACAGCTGCCGGATTCATGTAGATAATCTCATGTTTGAGATTGCATATAACAACGGTTGCCCTGTCCTGATCAACAATACTCTTATAAAAGCTGACATAGGATTTAAACTTAATTACCTTTTCATTATCCAGCCTCTTTTGAAGTTGTGGTTTCTTTCTTCGATAATAATCGTATATCTCTCCATCAGGTATCCAGATTTGTGCCTCATTTATCTTATCAAGTACAGCTTCAACAATCTGTTCATCTGCCAGTAAATCAGGTACTTTATCATGCTCTGTTACATACTTTTTGTATTCTTCATACACCCATCCTGTAATCTTATCCTTCTGCTTCATCTTTAGATTACTAAATTGTTTGTTCATCTGTAAAATCTGACCATCAATCTTTTTATGTATTTTAGTTTTCTTACTTTTTGCCATCTTCAGCTATCCTTTAAAACTTCACTATTTCCGGTTCACGGGTAAATGATGAGAATGTGGCTGTTGCATTCTTGAAATAGAATACCTCGGTATTTCCATCATCTGCTGAGTACATATTCTGTAAAGATGGATAAGCATCAAGCATAGACTGTCTTGCTTCTCTTCTGTCATCTTCTACAAGTTCTCCGGCTACACGAAGCCACTCGCCATTTTTAAATGCACAAATTTCTACCTTCGGGTTTGCGTGAATCTGCTTTGAAACATCCTTTACCTTGCCAGTCTGAATATACAGCTTTCCTTCAAAAATGTGTGCTGTTCCAAAAGGTCTTACCCTTGGCTGGTCGCCTTCTACTGTTGCCAAATAATATGTCTCTGCTTCTTTTAAAAATTTAGCTACTCGTTCCATGATGTAATCCTCCTGAATTGATTAATATCGTTTCATATTTACAAACAGTTTCATTTTATTGGTTATAAAAGTATATCTTCAATAAATCTATTGTTGCTTTGTCATTTATGACGGCCCGTCCTATTGTTATGCCATTGCTGATGATAATATATTCTCCGTTTTCATATCTGGCATTTACCAAATCATCTTCCCCTTTTAAGTCTATACATATACTTGATATAATTCCGCAAATCTCCTCTTGTGAGCTT
>ERZ1034753.551-NODE-551-length-13407-cov-8.167990_pt1 | contig 13407 bp, 9 predicted proteins | sample MGYA00520702_ERZ1034753 | MGnify/ENA primary metagenome ERZ1034753 (study PRJEB33766, sample SAMN09781700) | gut metagenome | biome: gut microbiome | host: Homo sapiens | place: Madagascar | study: EMG produced TPA metagenomics assembly of the PRJNA485056 data set...
AAAAAATGAGCCCGGAAAATCCGGGCTCGATAACATTCTTATTCAAAAAAGAATTATGCGTTAACCATGTCTTTTAAAGCTTTTCCTGCTTTGAATTTTGGAGCTTTAGAAGCTGGGATAACCATCTCTTTACCGCTCTGTGGGTTACGTCCTGTTCTCTCTGCTCTCTCAGAAACTTCGAATGTTCCGAATCCAACTAACTGGATTTTCTCACCTTTTTTTAATTCCTCAGCAACAACATCTGTGAATGCTTTTAATGCTGCTTCTGCGTCTTTTTTGCTTAATTCAGCTTTCTCAGCCATAGCTGCAACTAATTCTGCTTTGTTCATGTTAAAAATTCCTCCTCTGGATTTTCACTTTATGATATATGAGGTTTTTTCTTTTTCAAAATACCTACATCCATATTTATACTTGTTTTCTATGCCTTTGTCAAGGAAATTTCCTATATTTTGGGCATTTATAGCATTTTGTTGATCATTGCATGGACAGACTCAGACAATGCTTTTGATTTTGCATCTGCATCTTCTAAGGATGTTCCTTTTACACCAAGATAGAATTTTACTTTTGGTTCTGTGCCGGAAGGTCTTACACATACCCATGCATCATCCTCTAATTCATAATATAAAACATTGGAAGCCGGAAGTCCCGTCGGTTTTACTGTACCTGTTGCAGTATCTGTAATGGTGTCTTTCTTGTAGTCACGCACTGCGGTTACTTTGTATCCACCAATCTCTGCCGGGGCATTGTCTCTTAAGGTGCTCATGATCTCCTGAATCTTTGCAAGTCCTTCGATACCTTTTAACGTAATGGCTGTCACGTCATCTTTGTAATATCCGTAACGCTCATACATTTCAAGCATTGCATCCCAGAGTGTCATATTCTTTGTCTTGTAGTAAGCTGCTGCCTCACACAGTGTCATGGAAGCGTCCACCGCATCTTTATCTCTTGCGTAAGTTCCTGTCAGACAGCCGTAGCTTTCCTCCATACCGAAAAGATAGGTTCCTTTTCCAGTCTGTTCAAATTCAAGAATTTTCTGTCCGATGAATTTAAATCCGGTTAAAACTTCTACCAACTGGATTCCATAGTATTTTGCGATTGCGTCTGCCATGTTTGTGGAAACGATTGAACGGATAAATGCTCCGTCTTCCGGCAGTCCGTATAATGCTTTTCTCTGACCGATCACATAATCACCGATCAGACAGCCGGACATATTTCCGGTCAGGCTGTGGTATTCACCTGTTTTGGAATCTTTTACATAAACGCCAAGACGGTCTGCATCCGGGTCTGTGGCAAGAATTAAGTCTGCATCAACTTTTTTGCCTAAAGCAAGTCCTAATTCAAATGCTTCTGCTGCTTCTGGGTTTGGATAGCTTACGGTCGGGAAATCTCCGTCCGGAAGTTCCTGCTCTGGAACTACATAAACATTTTTAAATCCAAGTTCTTTTAACACACGGCGAACCGGGATATTTCCAGTTCCGTGAAGTGGAGAATATACAATTTTTAACTCTCCTGCTACTTTATCAATACAATCCTGATGAAGGATCAGTTTTTTCAGTTCTTCTATGTATGGATCATCGATGTCTGCTCCGATCACCTGATACAGTCCTGCTGCAACTGCGGCATCTTTTTCCATAGTCTTAACGGCTGCATAATCGGTTACTTTCTTGACTTCCGCCATAATTCCGGTATCATGCGGTGGTGTGATCTGCGCGCCGTCTTCCCAATATACTTTATAACCATTGTATTCCGGTGGGTTATGGCTGGCTGTGATATTGATTCCTGCGGTGCATCCTAATTTGCGGACAGCATAGGAAAGTTCCGGTGTAGGGCGAAGTGATTCGAACACGTAAGCTTTGATTCCGTTTGCTGCCAGACACAAAGCTGCCACATCTGCAAATTCTGGTGACATATGTCTGGAATCATATGCGATCGCTACGCCTTTCTCCTGTGCATGTACACTATTGATATAGTTTGCAAGTCCCTGTGTCGCCTTGCGGACAGTATAAACATTCATGCGGTTTGTTCCGGCACCGATCACGCCACGCAGACCTGCGGTACCAAACTCAAGATCCATGTAAAAACGATCTTCGATCTCTTTTTCATTTCCCTCAATCGCTTTTAATTCTGCTTTTGTTGCATCATCGAAGTATGGATTATTTAACCATTCTTCATACATTTCTTTGTATCCCATGATAATTCCTCCCTAAATTCGCAACTACCGGGATAGTCGCTCTAACTTAACCGCGAATAACATTTTATATTCCAAAAACGTTATCCGCTATCTATCTCGTATATAGTTTAGCTTTGTTAAACGCTATTTTCAAGCTCTATTTTCATTATTTATTCAACGATGTAATCAGATCTGAAAGCGTTGACAGATAATCGGATGTCACATCCTGATCGGTTGTTTTCTCTGTTGTGTCGGTTGCTTTTTCCGTGCTTTCCGTCTTATCCTCACTGTTATCTGCATCTGCACTCTCGGTCGTTTCCACTGTCTCTGTGCCCTCGGTTACTTCATTGTCTGAGGACGAACTGTCACCCGTAAGTGAAAGGTCGATCGTCGCTGCTGCCGAATTGACAAAAAGTTTTTTGTCAAAGTCCTCATACCCCTCCGCCTCAGCATGGAGCTGATGCACTCCGTAGGTAAGTTCCACCGGAACACTGTAGTCCACCGTCTCTCCGTCAATGGAAAGCACCGCTCCTTCCACATCAATGTAGAAAATAATACTTCCGGTTTTCGGTCCTTCGCCCTTTAGTTCATCAAGATCAAGCGTGTAAGTCTCATCTCTTGCAATGCTTACTTCCGTACTGCCGCCATATCCCTCATTGGCTACCGTTACCGTATAGTTTCCCTCCGGAACCTCCAATTTCATATTATGCGTGATTTCGGCAAAAATTTTGCTTCCCACCTGAATAAAGCTTCCCTCAAATACCGAGGTGTTTTTCAATTCCAGCGTTCCCTGTCCGGTAGTCACGGAAACTGACAATATTTTCGTTCCGATTCCTACAACACGGATTTTGTCTTTCTCATTCAGATCGGACAGACGTATTTTTTCGCCATTTGACTCCACAAACAAGTCTGCGTCATACGAATACTTGGAATCTGCGATTTTAAAAATCCCACGCTCTGTATCGGCCGAATATTTTGTGATATCGGCATACTCCCATACCTCATCTGCGATCTGTGCCTGCAAAAGACGTCCTTCACTGTCTTTTTTCCCGATGTGGATGACTCTGCCCGGCTCAAAATCCATCGTGGTTGCCGAATCACCATATTTATCCTGAAAATCGGTCGATAAGGAATAGGCATACAGATACTGTTTTCCCGACGCAAGCTGCTTTACATTCAACTGTTCGTTCGTCATGTCGTTTTCCATGATCAGATAAAGGTCTGTTCCGATCGATGTCTTCTCCCCTGCGCCCTCTGCTTCCTCTGTATCTGCTGCTGTCTCTTTCGCTGGATTATAGTACTGTGCAGTCGAGACCGGTCTTGTCTGCTGTCCACAGCCCACTATCATAATCATACTTAAAATAAAAATTAATACTATATATATGAACTTCCTCAATATATCACCTCTTATGTAAATTGCGAAACTCGTAAACATGTGAATTAAATTGTGAAATACCAACAAAAGACATGAAAGACACTGGGGAGCCGCCGGCACTTAGAAGTCATATTCTGTATTTTATTCTGATTTATCAGAAATGAAATGCAGGATATGACTTCTTAGTACCGCTGCGAGCGACACGTAGCGAGAGCGTGTCTTGAATGTTTTTGTTGGTATTTCACAATTCGGCATAACCTACGAGGAGTTTCGCTACTATTTGTTATTATATCCTATTTCCCACTTTTCCTGCAAGTGTCTGCAAAAACTGCTCCCTCGCACCCTCCTGCGCGATCACTTTGCCAAGTTTTTCGATGTTTCTGCCAGACAGCCACGCTTTATGTGACTGATTGTAGTGGTTGGCGATCTTCCAGAATTTTTCCGGGTATGCAAGATAAAAATACAGGTAGGACAGTTCCTGCGGTTTTAATTTCCGCACAGAATCATACGCACCGATCAGTTCCATTCCTAGTGATGTGTTCCAGTTATTTTTTTCCATCATCTTGCGGATAAAGTTCGAGAGATCACTCACCCGGATCTGATAGGAAAAATTTAAGAAATTGACAATCGCCACGCCCTCCCGCGAGAAGATCACATTATGCTGGTTATAATCACCATGGCAGAATCCGATCAGCTCCACAGATGCCTCCATATGCTTTAACTGCTCTGTGACCGCCTGCGCCTTCTCAAAATAGTGCGCATACTGCCGCATAAACATTTCCTCAAATTCATTTTTCTGCTTTCTGCCACGGATATAATTGCGCACCTGCCGCAGTTCCCGATTATGTTTTTCATACAAAAGCAACAGCGCATTCGGGTCCTGTTTTACAAACTCCGGCACTTCCCCCGGATATTGTTCCGATATATTATGTAAACCTGCAAGCAGTTTTACCGCACAGACCATGTCCTCCCTGCTTTTGGTATCACACTCCGCCCCGCGGAATGCAGACAACAGCAGATAATTCTGTTCTTCCTCGTCCTTCGCAAAGGGTTCCCCTTCCTTTGTAAAGAAAATCTGTTCTGCTGTGATTCCCTGCTCTTTTAAAAATTGCAGCATTCCGGCCAGAAATTCCGCACGTTCCTTAGAGCCTCTGTACTCCTTGAGTGCACGCATTCCGAGGTCTGTTTCACACAGAAAACAGTCCCTTCCTTTCGAAATAGACTTTACTTCCATCTCATATTGTTCTACGATCTGTTCCGGCCTGATATACATGAAAAAACCCCTCCATACGACGAATCTGCAACGATAAGCATTGTCTGCTTATCGTGTCAATTCATCATATGTGAGGGGACATGATTTTATGAACCTGTTCCATTAATTTTTCTTTGGTGTTATCTTCCGGGTTTTCTAACACATACTCTAAAAGCTCTTTCAAAGTCTCGCCGATTACTTTTCCCGGCTTCATTCCGGCAGCGATCAGATCTGTTCCGGTCACTGCAAGCTCCTTAATGGAAAGACACTGCTTCTTTGCCATGATCTGGTTATAAACTGCTTCGTATTCTTTCAGATACTGCAATTTTTCCTCGCGCTTATATGTGCTCTGTGCCAGTGTATCCGCCCTTTTGACTGCAAAAAGTGCCGGATACTGATCCACACCGTTCCGGTAGACCGCTCTCCGCACTGCGCGTTCCTGCAATGGTGGATTATCATCATGACATAAGATCAGACGGCACACCCGGTCTGTCGTGTCATTGTCAAACTTCAACCGGCGTAAAATCTTTTTTGCCATAAGGCTTCCCTCTTTCGGATGCCCGTAAAAATGATCCACACCGTCATCATCCGTTGTTCTGCACACCGGCTTTGCTACATCATGCAGTAACATTGTGATACGCGCCACTTTATCCGGCTGTATCTCCATCAGGGCATGCAGCGTGTGCTCCCCCACAGAATAGCAGTGATGCGGATTATTCTGCGGTGTTTTCATCATCTCATCAAATTCCGGCAGAAAAACTGCGGTAAGTCCTGTCTCATAGGCCGTGCGCAGCAATTCCGGATGTCCGGACGTGAGAAGTTTTACCATTTCAATCTGAATACGTTCTGCACTCACTTTTGCAATATTTGGTGCCAGGGAAACAATCGCCTCTTTTGTCCGGTCTTCAATCGTAAATCCAAGCTGCGATGCGAAACGCACTGCACGCAGCATACGGAGCGCATCCTCCGTAAAACGTTCCACTGCAACTCCGACGCAGCGGATCACGCCGCGCTCTAAATCTCCCACACCGTCAAATGCATCCACAAGTCCGTCCTTGTCATTGTAAGCCATGGCATTGATCGTAAAATCACGGCGTTTCAAATCCTCTAACAGATTCGATGTAAACTGCACTTCCTTTGGATGTCTTGCATCCTCATATTCCCCGTCGATCCGGTACGTGGTCACCTCAAATCCCTCATGGTCGATCATGACTGTGACCGTTCCATGCTGGATTCCTGTATCGATCGTGTGGTGGAATAACGCTTTTACCTGTTCCGGTTTTGCCGATGTGGTAATGTCCCAGTCCATGGGAATCCTGCCAAGCATCGTATCCCGAACGCACCCTCCCACAGCATAAGCCTCAAAGCCCTGCTCTGTCAGCGTGTCGATAATATAGGTTACTTTCTCAGGTAAAACGATTTTCATATACGATAAGTTCCTTTTGTCGTTGTTTTAATCGAATACAACAGATCATCTGCTTTCTTGATCATCTCTGTCATATCATCTTCCGTACAGATATGGTCTCCGGCTGCAATACCAATGGAGCAGGAAATCTGGTGCTTTTTGTCAATCGAAAAACTCTGTCCGAGCCGCTTGCTGATCTCCGCAGAAAATCCGTCTGATTCCTCAAGCTTGTGATAAATCTGCTCTGCTTTTTCCGTAAAGACCTGTTTGTCATCCGTGTAAAGGAAAATCAGAAATTCATCCCCGCCATAACGGCAGACGAATCCGTCCTCTCCGCACACTTCCTTAAAAATGTCTGCCATTTTCACAAGAACAAAATCACCCACATCATGTCCGTATGTATCATTATAATGTTTGAAATTATCTAGGTCAATAAACATTAAGCCAAGCTTCGGCTCTCTTTTTCCACCTGAGATCTCCTGCAAAAGTTCATCTAACTTCCGGTAGAATCCCTCACGGTTGAAAATGCCGGTCAGCTGATCGGTCACTGCGGACAGATACAGCTTTGTATTCATCTCATAAATCTTATCATAAGCGTCAAGACGATTTAACGCATACCGCACCTCGCGGAAGAGAAGCTGGTAAAAGTTCAAATCATCCTCATCTAACATATAACGGTTCACGGACGAATGCCAGTTGTCTTTCATCAACACATAAGTAATGAAAATATTCTCAATCTTCGCATTATTAAAAAATGGAATCGCCACCATGGAGCACACATCATCATCCCCGAAAATAGAGGTGATATCCTGATGTTCCGAATAATTACTGCTGATCTTCGAAACCACAAATCCACTCGTATTTTTGCGCATGGATTTCTCCATGATCTTCATGATCTCCGGCGTGATCTCTTTTTCCGTGTCATTGTAAAGCACCTGCGGCGTACGCTCGTTATAGCGGATATAAACTGCCCGGTCGACATCAAAATGATTTAAAAATGTCTTCATGACCATGTCGAGCATCTCTTTGGCTGAAATGCCATTCACGTCGATCAGCTTCTGCCAGATTGAAATAAAATCAAGCTGTTCCTTCTTGCTCTTATAAGCCCGCTCCACACTTTCCTGTTTTAACAGTTCCTCGATCTCCCTGCTGGAAAGTTCCTCGCAGTCGTCGTCATCCACCGGTGGCAGAAGATCTTTCATATCCCCTGCGTACTCATGGAACATGATCTGGTGTGTCTCCTCATACTGTTTTAAAATGAACTTCTCCTGCTCATAGAGGATATCCCTGCCTGCATCCTTAAAACATTCCATTCTGCTCCTGCGGAACAGCGCATAACTGAAAAACTGGTTTCCTTCCGCTCTTTTCAGATAAATCTCCGCCTGTCCGTAAAGCTTTAATGCTTCCTGGTTATCTCCGTCGTACCGCGCCAGCAGTGCCTTGGAAAATGTATACAAAAACATATCATCATCCGCTTTTGCATAGTCGTGTACGGTTGCAAGATTGTTCTCTGTCTTTTCTTTTTCAAAAATATAATTTAAAAACTGGCGGCAGCTATATAAATACCGCTCGCAGTTAAAACGGTTTCCCTGCAAAATGGAAACTAACGCAAACAGTCCGTACAGCTTGGAAAGATTGCAGACACGCAGGCTGTTCAGATGAAGCTTTTCAATCGCTTTCATGCACTGTGTCAGGTATTCCTGCGCTTTTTCATACTGCCCGAGCATAATGCAGTTCAACGACATATTATAATGTACCTCTGCAATATCCTCCGGCTTTCTTAGTTTACATAATATCTTAATTGCTTTGTTGTAATAACTCTGGGCTTTTTCATTTTCTCCCATTGCACACAAATTATACGCAATACCGGAATAAATCCTTCCGCCCTCGACACTGTCGACATTCTTCATTGCCTCATAGGTGCGGATCGAATACAGAAGCGATACCTCATACTCTCCATTCGTGGACGCGATCATAATATTTTTCCGGTAAGCAATGCTCATCAGCTGCTCATTTCCGATTTCTTTTGCAATTGCAACCCCCTTGGAAAAGTAAATCAGAAATGCCTCGGAGCGGTATGCTTTCGCCACGATCTCCGGCTTATTGTCATAGGCATAAATGTAAATGTGCGCCAGATGATTTTTATAATGGTAGGCATTCAGCCGCTCGATCAGCTTGTCACTAATCTCGATATCCTGTGCACAGAAAAAGATATTACACCAGCCGGACATCTGGATCTGCGCTTTTAAAAGTTCCGCACGGAACATCAGAAAATCATCATCAAGCGCTACGCCGCATTCACCCGCTTTTTTTGCAAATGCCATGGCTTCCTCTAATTTTCCAAGATACATGTAAGAAGTTGCCACCCAGAAGTTATAATAAAAAGAACCTTCTTTTTCCTGATCCTGCAATTTTTCCAGATCCTCGCAGGACTCTAACGCCTTGGCAATATCCCTCTGTAAAATCGAAACCATGATCTGTAACAGCAGCAACTGATAATATTTTTTCTTTGAGATCGTAAAATTATCAAACTTGATCCGGCGCTCAATCTTGCTCAAATGATGATCCGCCTGGTCAAAATCCAAAAAGTACACCAGATTATTCAGCTTCCGGTATCCTTCCTCACTCTCATAATCAGAGTAATAAACCAGAACATCCGATTCTTTTTTCTTATTTGCATTTCCGATATGGAACACCATGTTCCGGTCATCCATGCTCTCACAGATTGCATCCCACTCCTCATGCACAAATTCTGGAATGGACTGCACATCATTGACACCTAACACGATTCCGATGTTTTTATTCTTTGTGTGAAGCAGCTGGTTGGTAAGCTGCATCGTGCTTTTCGAAGCAAGCTGAAAACGATTTAACACAATGACAATCGGGCAGATCTCCGATAATTTCCGGATCATTGTCACGATAGAATTATTCATCCGTTCCTGCTCGTACTCGACTTCATCGATCAGTATCTGCTCTGTCCGCTGACAAAATCCGGTCTCGAAATAGCTTTCAAACACAGGTCTCTGCAATTTATAAACGTCACATTCCTCCATGAATTCTTCTAACGTACCGCTTCCATACTTGTGAAACATCTGCCGGATCAGCGCAAGATACGGCTCATATGCCTCTGCGACCCGGTTGTAGGAAAACTCATGACAGGTAAAAAAGATATCCGGCTGCTCTTTGTAATGATTCACGCTCTCCAAATCCCAAATGGAAAAGTCATTGCTGTAACGGACAAGAATACTGTTGTGTTCAACATTTCCGATGCCGCTTACGACCTGTTCAATAACCCCATTATAATGCTTCTCTATCATACGATCCCCTTTTGTTTAAAACTTCCCTTAAGTCTTATTCTCGTCAGACAATAAAGCGCTCTACATTTTTCTGTAATTTTTCAGCAGAACGGTAAGTAGTCTCTGCTTTCTGCTTGATTGCCTCTGCCTCCTGCACGACATTTCCTACTTTTTCTGCAATATCTGTTGTGCCGGTTGCTCCTTCTGTAGCTGTCTTGCTGACATCTGAAATAGCGTCCATAACTCCGTTAATGGAAGCTAATAATTGTTCTGAGGATGCTGAGAAATCTGTTACCAGAGAATCCACGTTAGCAGCATCACTGTTGTAAGAATTTGCCATTTCTGCGAATCCGCCAAGGCTCTCTACGACATCATTTCCAACAAATTCGAGCAGACGCTCTGCATCTTTGGCAAGATTATTAACCGCTGCTGTGACATTTTCTGTCACTTCCTGAATATGGGAAACGGCGTCTTTGGACTGCTCTGCCAGCACACGGATGTTATCTGCAACAACCGCAAATCCTTTTCCTGCCTCTCCTGCCCTTGCCGCCTCGATAGAAGCATTTAAGGCAAGCAGGTTTGTCTGTCCTGTAATATCCATAATTGATTTTGCAAGAACGTTGATCTGATCTACTACCTTAATATCATCCAGCGCTTTTGTCAGGCTGACATTAATCTCCTCATGGATAGATCTCGTCCGTCTGTCATTTGCATCTGTATCTTTTTTGATCTTCACAGCACGATTCCGGATAGAATCTGCCTCTGTTGCACCGTCCTGTGATCTCTCTGCAATACTCTTAGCTGCGCTCTCAATCTCATGCGACATTGCATTCATCTCTTCGGATGAAGCTGCTGTCTCCTCCATACCTGCTGCAAGTTCCTCTGTTGTTGCAGATACATTCTCAATCTGATCATCCAAAGCCTGAAGGCTTGTATCAATCTCCTGTACCATGCCGGTGATCTCTAATGCCTCGGATTTTACCTCCCCGATCAGTTCATTCATCTCGGCACGCATTTTTTCCAGGGAACCTGCAAGCTGTCCAAAATCATCTTTTCGTTTTAACAGATTCTGTTCAAATTCTTTTGAGAAATCTCCCTGCGCCATTTCATTGATATGGGTAAGACTTCTCTTTAATGGTTTTACAACACTGACTGTGATCATGGTCAGCACTAAGATCAGTATCACTTCCATGACAACTGCGATTCCGATGACCATCATTCTGCTGTTAGACGCATAAGAGTTAAACTCTGTCTTTACTGCAAGTACCTCATCATCAATATCATCTGTATAATTTCCGGTTCCAAGCACCCATTCAAATGGCTCAAACGCTTTGCTGTATGCACGCTTTGGAGAGGACTCTGTCTCTCCTTCCCTTGGGAACACATAATCTGTGAAGCCGCCGTCTTCCTGCTTTCCGGCACTGATGATTGCCTGAATATATGCAAAGCCATTCGTGTCAACTGCATCCATACGGTTCGTTCCCTCAGTGTCATTTCCAAGCAGAACCACATTCGTTCCGTCATAGGTATCTACCCAGAAATATCCGTTATTACCATAGCGCAGATCGCGGATCTGGTCTGCCGCGAGTTTTTTTGCCTCCTCGAGTGTATACTCTCCGGCTTCATACTGATTGTAAATGCCCTGACAGAGTGAAATAACATTGTCTACCTGTGACTTAATCTGTTCATCATAAGAAGAACGCATGTCGTTCTCAATAATGTTCAATGCGTTATCTCCAAGTCCTGACAGACTTGTATTAGAAACGATCGAGCACAAAGCCAGTGCCACCAGTGCGATCAGCATTACGATAATTAATTTTGTTCTTACTTTTATGTTGTTCATACACGTACCTCCCCAATCTTTTGTTTTTAGGTGATTGTGAAACTCTGATTTAGGTTGTGTTTCGCAATTGCCAAGCTTTTTGTACGAACGAATTTAAACTATACTTGTATTTTAGCACATTGTGTGTTTTTTGCTACTGTAATTTCGACTTTTTTCGTGTTTTTTCTTGTAAAATCTGTTCCTCTCATCTTTATTGATTCAGCTTTCTTCCATAACCTTAAAAAGAAAAAACGCAAGCGTTTTTTCATCCATGCGTTTTTCTTAGATTTGAAATGGATTTGGAATTTCAAATTCAACTTTTTTATGTGTTTTCGGATGTTTAAATCCGATTTTGTAAGAGCAGAGTGCAAGCCCGTTTCCACTTCGCGCCATTGCCTCTTTAAAATTATACTTTGCATCCCCCACGATCGGGATTCCGGCATTCGCTAACTGCACCCGGATCTGGTGGTGCCGTCCGGTATCCAGCTGTATCCGAAGGATTGCGTTCGTTTTGTTCTGTTCGAGTACTTCATAATTCAGTCTGGCAAGCTTCGCTCCCTCTGTGCTTTTGCTCACAACTTTGGATGTGTTGGTTTTTCCGTCCCGGAGCAGATAATCTTCCAATGTATCTTTTTTCTTCTCCGGGACTCCGTCTGTCACTGCATAGTAAAATTTATCTGCCAGCTTCGTCTGCACCTGACGGCTTAAATCTGCCGCAGCCTCTTTCGTCTTTGCAAAAACCATTACGCCTCGCACAGGCTGATCCAGTCTGTGTACCACGCCGATATAAGGCGGCTCGCCCTTGGCTGCCCGGTAATTTTTCAAAAGACTTTCCATATCAGCCTGTCCTAACCGTTTTGTCTGGGTTGCCACTCCGGCTGGTTTTTCACAGACGATCAATGTTTCGTCCTCATATAAAATGTTAAGGTTCATGTATGATGATCTCCTTTGCTATTCTATGGCATTTCTGCTGTTTTTATCTGCTTTGGTTCATTGTAGCATGATTCTTTTGTTTGAGCTACTGGTGCAGAGATTTGAATTAATTCTTTTATTGATTTTTTAGTGCTCATAATATTTAAAAGTTTACTATTTTCTCCATTGCATTTTCTGATGTTGGTATGATACAATATTTCAAAGCATATTTTACAAAATCTTTGTGGCTTAAGAGTCATCTGTAATCTAGAAAGCTTTCGGTCAACCGACAATGACCGGGGCAGTTCATTTCGTATCTATGCTTTTATTACCCATTAACCAATTTAAAAGCAGGAGACGGATGAAAAATATTTTTACAATGCTCTATTCTCCTGCCAGAGGCACGATGCATTTATGCGCATCTGCCGTCCATCGTGATAAGGAGGAAAGCCTATGGCAATGCGATCACAAGATCATTACAAATCAACCACAGCAGGAACAGTTTCTGCAAATCGCAACTACAAAGATACTGTTTTCCGGATGTTATTTTCAGACAAAAAGAATCTGCTCTCGCTTTATGATACCTGCTCCTAATTTTATTGAGTTTTATAATGGTTCCGATCCGGTTTCCGATGTTTTCGAGCACAGACTTTCCTCTGCTTTTGAACATCTGTCGGGCGAGCCAAAACTGGAGCTGATCGTAACTGTCTTAAATATCAATGAAGGTCACAATGCCCTTCTTATGGAACATTACAAAACATTAAGGGAATATGCGCAATATGTTGCAAAGGTGCGAAAATACACAGCCGACCTGTCTCTGAACGAGGCAGTGGAACGTGCTGTTGATGAATGTATTAAAGAAAATATTCTTGCGGATTTTCTTCGAAAGAACCGCGCGGAGGTTATCAGTATGAGTATATTTGAGTATGACAAGGAAGAAGAAGAAAAGAAACTTCGGAAAGCGGAGTATGAGGCTGGTATTCAAAAGGGTGTCCTTAATACTGCACGTCATCTATTGGAGCTTAATCTGCTGTCTTTAGAGAATATTTCTCGTGCTACCGGTCTGTCAATCGATGAATTAAAAAAGCTATAGCAATAGCTTAGTAAAAGAAGCCCGCAAAAACTGCGAGCTTCTTTTTTGTACAATTTTACACAAATTACTGTAACAGAGAAAG
>ERZ1034753.557-NODE-557-length-13349-cov-4.746126_pt1 | contig 13349 bp, 9 predicted proteins | sample MGYA00520702_ERZ1034753 | MGnify/ENA primary metagenome ERZ1034753 (study PRJEB33766, sample SAMN09781700) | gut metagenome | biome: gut microbiome | host: Homo sapiens | place: Madagascar | study: EMG produced TPA metagenomics assembly of the PRJNA485056 data set...
GAGCTACACGGGCTCAGCCATCAACGATGGCAAGATATGGCAGCCCTTCGAGTGGATGGACGAATTTATAAAGCTGTATAAGAACAAGAACGGTCGCGAACCTAAGATGGACTATATCGCCATTCATACCTACATGAACGCTACGGCACCCACACTGAACTTCGTGCAACAGTGGATAGACAAATATAACAAACAGATATGGGTAACCGAGTTTGCAGCGGGAGAAAACAACCCCGACTCGCTTACACAGGTACGCGAAATGGTAAAAAAGGTTGAAGGCCTTGAGCGCAACCCAGGCGTGTTTCGCTATGCGTGGTTTAAAGGCACATCGGGATCGCGCATGGTAGACAAAAGCCCCTATTGGCGATTGCTCTACAAGCCCAACCTTCGCACCCATCTGCCAGCAGCTGGCACCATGACGGGCCAAGGGGTGGTTTACACCTACATGTCGACCTTCGACAGCACCTATTATTATAAGCCTGCCGAGCTGATCATGGCCAAAGACTATGTGGCCAGCAGCAGCATAACACTGGAGGTAAGTGGCGACACACTGAAAGGCGCCATCAACACACACCTATCGGTAGAGATTGGAAACTCAGGCAGCACTCAGTATCTTATCGACGTGCCCGAGAACGATACCTACCTCTTCAGCTTTCGGTACAGCGACCGCGCATCGGCCGCACGCCAACAGGTGCTGAAGCTGAAGATTGACGACAACGAAACGGGTAGCGTAACACTAACCTCAACAGGCGCCTATCGCGACACCAACGAGGTGTATGCTACCACCACAACGCAGGTACCCCTCACGGCTGGCAAACATCGCCTTACACTGGTGGGCTCGCAGCCCATCAATCACGCTCGCCTAACATGGTTCAACTTTGTTTCGGCCACAGGCATCAACGAGATAAACAAGGCCCAGGCAAACAACATCATCAGCAAGCGCTACTTCACCCCACAAGGACAAGAGGTGGCACAAGCCCCACGCGGCCTCAGCATAGAGCGCACTCTTTATGCCAATGGCCAAACGGTGTGCCGCAAGATAATGACAAGGTAACAGAAGTAAGAATAGCCCCAAAAGGTACCTAAATATTAAGAACATCTAAATTTTTAAAAAACGACATCAACCATTAATCGTATGAAAAGGATTTGCACCTTTATGCTTTCGGCATTAGCATTGCCGTTAAGCCTTTCAGCACAGACCACCACGCCCCCCACAGGGTATAAGATGGTGTGGAGCGACGAGTTCAACGGAACAAGTCTGGATACTAAGGTATGGAACATCGAGGAGAACGGCAACGGTGGAGGCAACCAAGAGTTGCAATACTATCGCAAGGAGAACGTGGCCGTAGCAAATGGCAACCTCGTGCTCACCGCACGTCGTGAAAACTATAACAACAAGCAGTTTACATCAGGACGTATCAACAGCCGCGACAAAGCCTACTTTAAACATGGCATCATTCAGGCACGCATCAAGTTTCCCAAGACAGCCAACGGCGTATGGCCTGCCTACTGGATGATGGGTAACGACTATGGCAAGCTGGGATGGCCCCGCTGTGGCGAGATAGACATTGTTGAAACAGGTAACGCTGAAGGCATTAAAAACGGCACACAAACCCGCCACTTTGGCGCCACACTACACTGGGGAACCAGCGCTGGAGCTAACCACAAACAGTATGGCACCAGCTATCTGGCACCAGAGAACAATGCACTGCAAAACGACGAGTATCACATCATCACCACAGAGTGGGACGGACAGTTCTTGTCGATGTATTACGATCTGCAAGACTTTACCGTGGCTGCCAAGAACAAGGCTCGCTTCTATAGCGCCACCATACCCGCCAGCACTAACAGCGCCGACATAGGCCACTACTTCCAGAAGCCCTTCTTCTTTATCTTTAACCTGGCTGTGGGCGGAAACTATACTGGCATTTACAATGCTGGCGGCATAACAGCACTGCCCAACGCGGGCGACGAAGCCAAAATGTTTGTCGACTGGGTGCGCGTCTATCAAGACGAGGCCGATGCCGAAGCACAATATAAAACACCCGATGGCGACAACACGGGCTCAAATCCCGACACCCCCATCACCCCCGAAGCCCCCGACACCAAGACCGAATATGGCTACTGGGGCTCAAAGGCGCTTGATGCCTCTGGCACCACCACCTTCGACTTTAAAAACTCTTACGACGCTGTGCTCATCAGCACCAGCATGGGGGTAACCAATGCTTTCTCTGAGAAAACAAAGGCCGACTATAATGTAGACAACCAAAAAAACTTTCTCTACATTTGGGAAAACACTTACAACGCTGAACCGTCATCAGGGGTAAACTCGTTTGGCTTCGGCGAAACCTTCAACCATTTCACCGTGGGAACAGTAGGATGGTCAGGACTGGGCTTTGCTTCTCAGGGAGGAGGAAAAGACCTATCAATGATTGATGACGAATATATCTTTCACATTGGCTTTCGCGGAACCTCTACCGATGGACATACCAGCCACAAGGTTACAGTAGGCAATGCAGCCTTTACCGTAGGCAATAACAGCGTTGAGGGCGCAACCATCATTGGCGACTTCAAGCGCGATGGCACATGGACCTACTTTGACATTCCTGTTACCATACTGAAAACACTGGCTGGAGGCGAGCTTTTCGATAACGCCGCCAACTATACAGGAAACGTAGTGGCCATTCTGAGCGGCGGCACACAGGGCGCCGACCTGCAGTTTGACAACATCTTCTTTTATAAAAACCCCAACGTAAAAATAGGTGTGCCTACTGAAGACAACACCACTAAGATAGGCCAGTATGCCACAAAGGCCCTGGAGGGCGGACAGAGCACCTTCGACTTTACCAATGTGAGCAAGGCCGTACTGATAGGTACCAGCAGCGGTGTGACCGATGCCTTGACTGATGTTACCGTTAAGAACTATAACGTTGACGAGAAGACCAACTTCTTCTGGATATGGGACGGTGGCGACTATACTGGTCTGCCCTCAAACGGCAAGAACTCGTTTGGATGGGACGAGTCGTCTACCCGCCTTCAGGTTACTGGCAACAGCACATGGTGCGGCGCTGGCTATGCCTCACAGGGCACTGGCAAAGACCTCTCAATGATTGACGACACATGGTATCTGCACTTCGCCATGCGTGGCGACGATGCCCTCACCCACCCCTCACAAACCGTTACCGTAGGCAATGCCGTGTTTGTAATTGGCAATGCCACCTCAGGACAGCAAATCGTAGGCGACTATCGTCGCGATGGCGAATGGTACAACTTTGATATTCCTGTAGCAAAGCTGAAGCAGATAGGCGGAGGCACACTGTTTAACGATGCAGCCAACTTTATGGGCAACGTGTTTGCCGTGGCTACCACACATAATAAGGGCGCCGAGGTAAACTTTGACCAGGTGTTCTTCTACAGCAAGAAAGATGGCGGCGAAACACCCGATATACCTACCTACGTTAAAGCAGCCCTTGATAATGAGGGCAAAAGCACCTTCGACGTTGAAAACACTGGCAACTATGTGCTCATTGGCACAACAGGAGGCGTAACTACCACACTGGCAAAAAAGGTGAAAGCCGACTATAACGTTGACGACGTAAACAGCGCCCTCTATATATGGGAAGGCACCATGACAGCCAGCAACGAAAGCGGCGTCAACTCGTTCGGTTATGACGAGGGTGGCTATCCGGTTTACACCGTAGGCACCGTGGGCTGGTCAGGATTGGGTTACGCATCAAAGGCTAAAGGCAAGGATATGTCTATGCTCGACGACACCTACTATCTGCACCTGGGCATGAAGGCCACCACTAACGCTTCTTACCTTATCGCAGTGGGCAACGCAAAATTTGCTATTGGCGCTTCAGCCTTCGTTGATGGTGGCACAAGCTACGCTCCCCTTTGCGACTTCCCCCGCGACGGCAAATGGTATAACATCGACATTCCTTACAGCGAGATTGAAGCACGCGCCACAAAGGTGTTCGACAATCCTGAAGATGTTACTGGCAACGTGCTCTACTTCCTTGCTGGCGGAACAACAGGCACCAAGCTCACCTTCGACCAGATTTTCTTCTACAACGATGGCAGCGTGCCCTCAGACATCAACACCGTGAAGCAGAACAATGCCACCACTGGCAACAACCGCACCTACACCCTCAGCGGCGTTGAGGTAAAGGGTGACAACTTGCCTAAAGGCATCTACATTCGCAACGGAAAGAAGATTATCGTAAGATAAACGTAATAACAAATCAGATAACATGTATGTTCGCTCCTCTCAACAGTGAGAACGAACATACATGTTTAAAAGCTAATAAGGGGTTTCCTTATAAAACCTTATAAAACCTATTTGCTATACGCATTACCTTTACACCACAAACAAGAAAGAATAATTACCAATCAATATTCTGTACAACAATTACTAATTAAAATCAATAAACCTATGAAACAAAAATTATTAACTTTATTCGTATTACTTGTCACTGCTATGACAGCCTTCGCTGATGCGACGGGTAGTGGAGTTGCATACGATGCTAAAAAAAGAAGTTGCGTTAGTTTTGACTATGCATTTACTGAAACAGCTGGTACTGTTACATTTACCATAACATCAGTTGATGCTTCCAAAGTTTACCTAAATTCAAACGATGGCAACAACGTTTTCATTTGGGATAAGACAGACGGTTTTAAAGAAAAAGCTGGAAAGACACTAACATGGGAAAATGTTGCTACTGGTAAGGAGATTAAGGTTCAAATTATGTGGCCCGTTGCAGAAGGACAAGCTATAAGCTAAATTCTCACCTACACTGCTGGCACTGAAGCTACCCCTGACACCGAGAAGCCTGTAATGGTAAAAGCTGAAGCTACTTCAATTCGCGACACAAGGGCGACACTGACACTGAACGCCACTGACGACATCAAGGGTTCGCTTACTTACAAAGTTACCATTGACGGAAACAGTTATACCACATTAGGTATGGCTGGAATAGATGCTACGATTGACATCACAGGACTTACCGCTGATACGAAATACGATTTCTCAGTAACCGCTACGGATAATGCGAAGAACGAGTCGGATGCTATGACAGGTTCGTTTACTACAACAAAAGCGTTAGCACTCCCCACCCCTACAGCCGAGCCTACAGATGCTGCTGAAGACGTATTACCTTATTACAGCAACAAATACAATACAGGACTTAATACTGTTGGTTTAGATGTTTACAAAAAAGAATGGGGAAATGGTTACACAGACTATAAAGAGGTAGACCTTTCACCCACCGACAAAGCCATACTTGTAACAGGCGTGGGCACATGGGGTCTCAATTTGGGTACAAAAGACGTAACCGACTATAAGAAGTTATGCGCTGACATTTACGCTTACGAAGAGGTTTCCTACAACTTTGAATGGGAAGGAACCAGTATTACAGATAAGGGCACACTGAAAAAAGGATGGAACCATCTTGAGATAGCTTTAGGTGATGCCGTCCGAACAGGAGCTCATTGGATGAAATTCAACATTGGCACTAATGATAAACACGACTATACCGTGCTGTTCGACAACATCTATGCAACAAAGGCCGACATCAAGTTTAACATCACTACCAGTGGCAATGTTGCCAAGGTGGTTGGTCCTATCACTGTTGCCGAAGTTGAGCAGATTAACAATGTTGATGTTATGAACATCGATTTAACAGGAGTGAAAAGTATCGAAGATGGTGTTAAAATTCAGCCCTTGCGTAAAAATGCCATCATCGTAATATCAGGCACATACAAAGAAGAAACGATTGACGAAAAGAAAGTTTGTACCACCACAGCTGATAGCAAATTTGATGCTATCAAGGATATGAATAACGTTGTTGTCTTAGCAGCAGACGGTTACTATCATCCTCTCAAACAACTTGAATTTGTTGATATTCCTGGAGAGCCATTCTGGACAGGAGGTCTGAGAGACTTGAACGACTTCATTAGCACTGGAAGCACTGGATGCAAAGTGACCCGCACCATCAAGAAAGGTACCCACGCCTCAATATGCGTACCTTTTGCTATCACACCCACATCCATCCCTGAAGGTCTGTATGTTTGGGAAGCTACAAATTATGACACTAAGAACAACATCATTAACTTCAGCAAAGCTGTGGAAGTGCCAGGAAACTTCCCTTGCATCTTGCGCAATACAACAGACCAAGACATCGAATTGAACTGGACATGGACAGGTGACATTAATTTCGGCAATTATGTTGGTAAAGATGCCGAAAAGAAAAAATTGGGTGACACCGACGTATATTTCCGTGGCAACTGGAAAGAGGCGCTCTTAACCGACGGCAAACAGTGGATTATCAAGAACGAAGGTATTAATGCTTCTATCGTAAAGGCTGATGGCGTTAAGATTTCTCCGTTCCGTGCTTACTTCACAGGTATACCTGAAGGCGCTTCAGCAAAACTGAACTTCGATGACGAGGAAACTACTGGCATTACCAACGTAAACGCTGCAGAAAGCAACGACGACACCCTTTACAACCTCGCTGGCCAGAAGGTGAACGCTGCTTATAAAGGCATCGTTATCAAGAACGGCAAGAAGTATCTTGTAAAATAAGCACACATTGTTTAACCTACTAATAAACAAACGATATGGAAAAGAAACAATATATAGCTCCCGAGGTAAGCGTTACGGTTATTGAAAGCATGGCTATCATGGCTGGCTCGCTCAATGCTGCAGACCCGACTGGTACTGGTACCCTAACTATTGGTGGAGGAACCGAGACAAGTGGCTGGGCCTCTTCAAAACACTACGACGTATGGGCCGATGATGAAGAACAATAATCATCAACCATAAAACTATAAAAACAACAATCGCATTGTAGGAAGCAATTACCTGCAATGCGATTTTTTTGTTATTCAGTGTTGTTGTATGTTCTGTATTACTGCGTTTCCAAGTAACACCCCTTCACTATCGATAAAGGAAGAAGTGGGCGTTACGGCCATTGCAGAAGCGGGTAACGAGGTCGATAATCAGTTGAGCGGTGGCCTGCACATCGTGCTCGTTGCCATCATATCCGTTCACCAAGGCCACGAGGTGGCGCGTGCCCAACGTCATCTTTGTGCGTTCGTTATCGCTGGTGGGCGTTCCTACCCCACCCGTAGCATCGCGATACACAGGCAATCCTGCAATGTTTAACATACCACGGCCTATGCCCTCGTAAGGCTCGCCCTCGCGTCCTACGCCCAAGGTTAATGTGTCGCCATCAAACTTATCGGCATCAAAGCCACCAATGCTGTAGCCATAGGTAATGCTGGCAAGGTTGATAAGGTCGACCAGCGTGTCAATCTGATACAGCTGTTTGCCCTGCAGCATACGGCGTATCAGCGCCTCTGACGACGGACGATAGCGCGACGGATCCTTACCACACGCCTTATATACGCTGCGTGTGGCCGCAATGGCACTAATATCTTTTACGGTTTGTGTAGTGAAGAGCTGCCTAAACTGTTCGCCCTGTCGGTCAATCACCTTCCACAGTTCTTCCGAGTAAGGCGAGTTCTCTACCTCGGCCTCTACACAGGCGCCCACAAAGCGTGGGCACACATTTTCAATTTGTTGTTCTACTATTATTTTCATGTTTTCTTTTTTTTCCTACTTCAACAACCTCTTTTTACCATTCACCACCACAATGCCTTTTTGCTGTTTCGTGGCGGGCAGACGTCGGCCCATCAAATCGTAAGCAATGTTTGAGCGAGCCCCTTGGCTCAACGATGTAGCGCCCAACGCATCAGGCGCTTCAATGCCCGATGTGGCTGGTAAGAAGACACACTGTGCCGACTCGATGGGCTGGCTAAAGACGAAGTAGGCACGTGTGGCATCAACCTTTCCCTCGCCATTAGGCACAGCAAAGCTGGCGCCATCAGAACGTAAGAAACGATAATCGGTGCCTTGCAAACGTGTGGGCGCATAGATGCCTTGGAAGATATATTCGCTACCATCGGCCGTTGTTAGCGTTACAGGCACAGGTTGTGCCGACGCTATCAGCTTATTTTCAAACACGCATTGCTCTACCTCGCGTGCCATGCGCACCAAATACGGATGCCCCGCCAACGTATGAGTAACGGGGCGGAAGCCCAAGGTCAGCGCACCATCAGCCTCCATTGTCACGGCATAAAACTCGGCCACCTCGGCCCCACCCATCACCTCTTCTATATCTTGAGCCGTAAGGTTGAAAGGCAAGCATAACGTATGCCAACCACCATCGGCCACAAAGTGGCGGTTCAGTGTAACACGTTGCACCGTTGCGCCCTTGGCTTTTGTGATAACAGGTGTAAGGTCGGCGCCATCATCAGTCAAGGCTAAGGAAGGAATGATGCGGGTGCGACGATAGATTTGAAGAGAGTCGACACTGGTGAGCGAGGTATAACAATTAAAGACCTTCGATGTGTGTGAGAAACGCATCACCATGTTTTTGGCATGAGGGCCTGTAAAGTTTATGCAAGCATTGCCTGAAGCCGCTTCTACTGAAATATTAGCTAAAGCATACTCATTATACTCATTCATCTTCGAGGTGGTTTTCAGTTGTGTCGAACTGGTTCCCGTAGCACACAACCATTGGTTATCCCCCACGCCCAAAGCCCATGTATCGTCGTGCTTCTTCAGCGTTATCAGCTGCACCTCCTCGTTAGGCGTTAATTGTTCATTAACAATCTCTACCTTCACGCCTTGCCTATTATTTGTATTTTGTTGCTTACCCAGTGCATAGCCATAGCCCGCGTTAGCAATCACCACCACATCGCCATCTTCCAGCGTTGCAGCATCGTGCACACAGGTATAGGTTTCTTGGCTGTCGTCTTCGTTCAGCGGTTCATTCGTCTGCCCCATGACGCTGCTGCCCCACAGCAACGCCACGGCCAGCACCCAGCCTTTACACATTGTTTTTATCATAAGTGTTATCATTCTCCTTCAATCATCTTCAAGAACGTGTCTTCATCAACGATGGCTACGCCCAGCTTCTCAGCCTTTTCAAGCTTTGAGGGCCCCATGTTTTCGCCCGCCAATATAAACGACGTTTTACCGCTGATGCTGCCCACATTCTTTCCGCCATGACGCTCTATCAGCGCCTTATACTCGTCGCGACTGTGGTGCTGAAACACGCCACTAATGACGATGCTCTTGCCCTCAAGCACATTTGAGGCGGGTGCAGCCTCATCACTCACAATGCTCATCTGTAGGCCACAGGCGCGCAGACGTTCAACAATCTCGCGGTTGGTGGGGTTACGGAAGTAAGACAAGATACTATTGGCAATAACCTCGCCCACCCCATCAATCTGCATCAGGGTAGAGAGCGACGCGTTCATGAGCGCATCAATGTTGCCCAGGCGGCGAGCAATGAGTCGTGCCGACGTCTCGCCCACGAAGCGTATGCCCAAGGCAAACACCACGCGCTCGAAAGGCACCTGTTTTGATGCCTCAATGGCCTTCACTATTTTCAGTGCCGAGCGCTGTTTGTTTCCGCCCGCACAAATGTCGGTCACCTTAATGTCATACAGGTCGGCAATGTTATGTATCAGTCCGCGGCGGAAGGATTCGTCAACGGTTTCAGGGCCCAGCGAGTCGATATTCATGGCTCGGCGAGCAATAAAGTGCTCAATGCGCCCCTTTATTTGTGGCGGACAAGCAGCATCGTTCGGACAGTAGTGGGCAGCCTCGCCAGGATAGCGCACCAGCGGGGCACCACATTCAGGACAATGGGTAATGAAGGTTACGGGCTTTGCGTCGGCTGGACGCTTGTCTACCTCTACGCCCACTATCTTAGGTATAATCTCGCCGCCCTTCTCAACATACACATAATCGGCAATATGTAGGTCGAGGCTACGAATAAAGTCTTCGTTGTTCAGCGTGGCGCGGCGCACGGTGGTGCCCGCCAACTGCACAGGCTGCATATTGGCCACTGGCGTGATGGCACCCGTTCGGCCCACCTGATACGTCACCTCGTCGAGACGTGTGAGCGCGCGCTCGGCCTTAAACTTATAGGCGATGGCCCAGCGAGGGCTTTTGGCCGTGTAGCCCAGGCGCTGCTGTTGACGCAGCGAGTTTACCTTCAGCACAATGCCGTCGGTAGCCACAGGCAGGTTTTTGCGCTCGGTGTCCCAATAGTCGATGTAGGCAAAGATCTCTTCCAGCGTCTTCACCTTCTTCATACCTTGGCTAATTTTGAAGCCCCAGCGCGCAGCCTCTTGCAGGTTTTCATAGTGTCCATCAGTAGGCAGCGTGTCGCCCAGCAGATAATAGAGATAGCTGTCGAGCTGTCGGCTGGCCACCAGTCGCGAGTTTTGGCTCTTCAGCGTTCCGCTGGCAGCGTTGCGTGGATTGGCAAACAGAGGCTCTTCGGCAGCCTCGCGCTCGGCGTTCAGGCGTTCAAACACCTTCCAGGGCATCAGTATCTCGCCGCGTATCTCAAACTCGTGCGGATAGCCCGTTCCTGGCAGCACCAAGGGTATGCAACGAATGGTTTTCACGTTGGCCGTTACATCATCGCCATGAATACCATCGCCACGTGTCACGCCACGCACCAGTTGGCCATCCACATAAGTCAATGAAATGCTCAGTCCGTCATATTTCATCTCGCAACACACCTCAAAAGGCTCGCCCTGCAGACCGCGCTGCACACTTTGGTACCAGTCGCGCACCTCTTCTTGGCTATAAGTATTGGCCAACGACAGCATGGGGTAACGGTGTGCCACCTGTTTAAACTCTTGGTTCAGGTCGCTGCCCACGCGCTGTGTGGGCGAGTTTGGGTCGGCCAGTTCGGGGTGCAGTGCCTCCAACTCTTGCAGCTGGCGCATGAGGGCATCAAACTCAAAGTCGGTGATGTCGGGCTCGTTCAGCACATAATATTTATAGTTATGTTCGTTTAGCTGCTTGCGCAGCGCCAGTATGCGTTCTTTATCGTTCATGATAATATTGTGTTTATAGCGTTTTTCTTTTTCAGTAATGGCGATATGAGAGCCAACCTATGCTCTACGTTCGGCATGCAGGATGACATATAGCACCACTGGGGCACCCACCAAGGGGGTGACGGCATTTACGGGCAGCACCCCTCCACCGCCAGGTATCGAGCACCCTATCTGGCACAACACTGCCACCAAGGCGCCCATGAGCAACGAGGCAGGCATGAGACAGAGATGACTGTCAGTGCGCACGGCCAAACGTGCAAGGTGTGGAACGGCCAAGCCTATGAAGGCGATGGGGCCACAAAAGGCGGTGGTAACGGCTGTGAGGAAGCCTGTGAGCAGCAACACCATGCGGCGCACACGAGGCACGCTTACGCCTAACGACTGGGCATAGGCATCGCCCAGCAACATGATGTCGAGGCGTTTTACCAGCGTAAGGGCCAGCAGCAAGGGCACCAGCACGGCCACGGCCAGCCACGGCAGTTGTGTGGGCGACACGCTAACAAAGCTGCCCATGCCCCACACAAGGAACGACTTTACGCCGTCTTCTGTAGCAAAATAGTTGAGCAAAGTTATGGCCGACGAGGCCAAATAGCCTATCATAAGGCCTATGATGAGCAGGGCCACACGGCTGCGTACCACCAGGGCACAGCCAAACACCACCAGCGTTACGGCCATAGCGCCCACAAAAGCGCCTGCCACCACGGCACCCATGCCCGCCAAGCCCGCCACAGCGCTACTGCCCCCCATCAGTAACATGACTACGGCCACACCTAAGGCGGCGCCACTGCTGATGCCGAAGACTGAGGGATCGGCCAGCGGATTGCGAAAAATGTTTTGTAACAAAAGGCCACATACCGACAGGGCGGCACCACACAGCACGGCCGTAAGGGTTTGTGGCAGACGGGTTTGCAGCACAATGAAGCGCCACGCCTCGCTGCTTTGGCTGGCTTCGCGCCCTAACAATATGTCTACAATGCTGTGCGCTGGTATGTGTACGGGCCCTACAAAAAGGCTCGACACCATGGCCACAGCAAGTGCCACAGACAATATTAATAGGGTTTTTGTTGCTCGCGTCATGATGTAGGGTTACGTGGTAATATGTTTTAATGTGTATGCAAAAATAAGCATTTTATTGCATACAGGCGGCAATAAAACAAGAAAAATAGAAAAAAGTTTGCAAAATATTTGGCAGAACAAAAAGAAATGCATACCTTTGCACTCGCTTTTAAGAAGTATGGCTCCGTAGCTCAACTGAATAGAGCATCTGACTACGGATCAGAAGGTTGCAGGTTTGAATCCTGCCGGAGTCACAAAAAGAGGTTATCTGTTTTTCAGATAACCTTTTTTGTTTTTACTATATACCATTCTTTATATTACTATATACCACGCTTGATATTATTATATACCACGCTTTAATCTTATCTAAACGGATGCACCCTCCAAGTAGGACGGTGGCCTCCGTGCCACGTCCTCCAGCAAGCAATATATGTTATCATGGAGGACGGGGCGCGGAGGCCCCTGTCCTACTGTGGTATCACCTGCTTGAATAGCCCCGTCCTACTATAATTCATTTATCAATTTATCAAGTGTATTCAGCTGTTTTTTACCAGCGATAACATCTTTCAGCTCACGAAGTGCTCCTTTCAAATCAGCTGCTATATTCTGAATATCCTCAGGAACAGAGTCAGAAGGCGTAACTGGAACCAAACGGAAGCTACCTTCACGCGACTTTAAAATCACGTGTTCACCAGAATTTACCATAGAAAAATACTTTCCTTGATTGGCTCTAAAATCTCTTGCACTTACTATTGTCATATCTATACACCTTTATGTTTACGCCACAAAGATAAACAATATTATTCATATTGGCAACCATTTTGGTACCAAGATTGATACCAAACACGAAAAAATATAAGTATTGTGCCTTTGTAGAAGCCATACCACCATCATCTGCCATGATGTTGACATTGCGAGATAGATGGAAGGGTGCTGGAGGACGGGGCACGGAGGCCCCAGTCCTACTTATATATGCCCTACTATAACAAACTTACATTGGTAGAACAGGGGCACGGTGTCCTGTTCTCACGACTAAAGGGGTTGGAACTTAAAAGCTTGGGGTAAACTACATAAAAGCGTGGGTTAAATCATACAAAAGCTTGGGGTAAATCACACAAAAGCAAGGGGTTCATCGTAAGAAAGCATGGAGAAAATTGTCTCACACCGACCGTTATGAACATGAGCAACGGTCGTTATGAACACGTGTATCGACCGTTATGAGCATGTGCAACGGTCGGTGTGAGATGACTTTTAAATGGGGTTTATGAAATGTTCTGATGGTTTTTAAACAACAAAAGCATCGTTATCAGATGATTTTCAGCCACTTATCACGCCATAAACAGAAAGCAACAGCCATTGTTTTCTTT
>ERZ1034753.559-NODE-559-length-13279-cov-9.351255_pt1 | contig 13279 bp, 15 predicted proteins | sample MGYA00520702_ERZ1034753 | MGnify/ENA primary metagenome ERZ1034753 (study PRJEB33766, sample SAMN09781700) | gut metagenome | biome: gut microbiome | host: Homo sapiens | place: Madagascar | study: EMG produced TPA metagenomics assembly of the PRJNA485056 data set...
TTACAAGCAGAAGTTCCACCTTACCCCACGACTCTTGCCACATTGGGTCTGGAAGGTGAAGTATATCAGAAATTTCTTCACCACTTCATGTTGGTATATATTGAACATAAGTCATAAATAGAACTTATGTTCTTTAGGCAACCATTTTTGTATCTATATAGAATCCACACAGTCACTTTTCTACCGTTTAGAGCGTATAATACTGATAATCAACTAATAACACATTCTTGGGTTGGAATCGGTATGCTCCTGATTCCATGGTATTGGAGGCTTGGCTATGCGAAAAAAGATAATTCATGTGCCTATAGTCTTTATCCCTGTAGCAATGGAAATTTGAGGAAATTTATAGGCTTACTATTCTCTATAGTCACTACAATGATATCATTATGTGCTGTTCTTATTACTGTTTGTATTGGCTTTGGCTCTGGTTTATGGTATATGGAAGAAGATTTGGGACTATGCTTAGCTTGTTATGTTCTTACCGGAATATATGCAATCATTACAAACCTGTGTTTGGGATTGTTCTTTCCAAAAAATTATAAAAATTCAATAGAATAAGCTTTCAATAATGGTGTTCCTATGCACATAAAATCATTCCTCAGAATAGTAATACTTCTGCTCTCCGTATCTCCCACTCTACAGGCTCAGACACGGAGAGCACTTGTCATTGGGATAGGTCAACAAGAGGATAGGGCTTGGGGAAAGATTAATGGTGACAAGGATGTGGCGTATGTGGCGGAGATGCTGAAAGGAGCAATGTATAAGGAGGAGAATATCACAAGGGTGGTGAATAGACAGGCGACTAAGGTTGGTATAGCTAAGGCTTTCATGCGGCTTGCTAATCAATGCAAGGTTGGCGATATTGTGTATGTGCATTACTCTGGGCATGGCCAACAGATGAAGGACGTGCATAATGATGAGAAGGACGGATTGGATGAGTGCTGGATACCATACGATGCATACCGCAAGCCTTGCAAGAAAGACAGGGGCGAAAAGCATCTGACGGATGATGAGGTGAACTATTATCTGAATACTATTCGTGACAAGATTGGAGATAAAGGAAAGATGCTTGTGGTGATAGACGCTTGCCATAGCGGAGACGGAACTCGTGGAGATGACGGCGAGGTGGTGCGTGGCGTGGAGGACATCTTCGATGCCATCAAGTCGTTTATATGGGGTACGTCATCTTCTGACAAAGGGAATAAGAAGGTGGTTAATCCTAACGCTAAAGAGAATCGGGAGCGATGGATAACCCTCAGTGCTTGCCGAAGCGACCAAGTGAATGTCGAAATGAAAAGTCCTGCTGTTGGTAAACTAACATACGCATTGTGGAAAGAACTGAAGAATAGTGATAAAGTAAACAACGACGAGTTTATGAGACGAATCAGAAAGTTCGTGAACCGCAATACCAGTAGCAGACCACAACAGCCTGAAATGACAGGTGAAGACATCAATAAATACAATATAACAGACATTCTGAGTAGATAAAATGGCAAAGACAATACTAATGCGTACACCACAACAAGAGAAAGAAGCTCGGCTTGTTGCTGGAATGTACGATAAGAATAGAAAAATACAGTCGGAACTGTATGCTTATTGCTCGAAGTACTTTTGGGCAAACTACCGTGGCGTGTTCTTCGCTGATGAGGAATCTGCCACGGAAATTTTCCAAAACACATTCATTGCGATGTGGGAGAATATCGAGCGCAGGAAGATTTATGTGAGTGATGGCAGAGTGATGGGCAAGAACAACGAACCATTGAGCGGCAGCATCCTCACCTATTTTATGGGGATTGCCCGTATCAAGTATTTGGAATGGGTAAGAGAACATCCTACCTGTGCTGACCCAGAAACAGAAATGGGACGAAAGATAAAGAAAGAAGGATTTGATGCCCAGCAATACATCAATATGCTATATGATTCGGAGGACAACAAGATGCTTGACATCATTGCTGATGTCATATCACATATGTCGGAGCGGTGCTGTGAGATATTGAGCAAGTTCTACTATGAGGAAAAGGACTTGGACACAATTCTGTTGGAAATACCAACGATAGACTCCAAAAACGCCCTCAAAACGAAGAAGCACAAGTGCATGGAGTCATTGCGTACTTCAGCACGAAACATTTATCACAACTATTTGAACTCATAAAATGGCAGATGGATATGAACTATAATTTTCAAGACAGAATAGACGAATACTTGCTTTATGGTGATACCATGTCGGAGGAAGACAAGGCACAGTTTCTGAAAGAGATAGAAGAGGATGCTGAGAAAAAGGAGCAATATGAGTTTACGAAGAATGTTAAACAGGCGATGGTGAGCCGTGGAGAGAAGCTGAAAGCCATGACTGAGTTTCAAAAGGAAATGAAGTCTCACCATCACAGAAAGACTTGGCTTTGGATTTCAAGCATAGCTGCCGTATTGGTTATCGGTTTCTTTGCCATCAATCCGCTGTTTGTAGAAAACTCCCCTAAGGACAATGCACGTGGCGATGAAAACGATGTGTTTGAGATGGCGGTGCCAACAGACAGTATCAGCAATGACTCTATATCAACAGATACCATATCATCGCATCATGAATAAAGCATTGCTATTATCGTTAGTACTATTCTGTTGTGGTTTGCAGATGCAAGCGCAGACATTGACCGAGGCGGAAGTCACGGCTAAAATGAATGAAGCCTTTGCATTGGACAATGCCAAGAAGACCGCTGAAGCACTGGATGCCTTTCTCCTTGTCGGAAGAAATACTGAACAGCAGCGAAATGAGGTTGAGCGTCAAGTGTATGTATGCAGTCAGATGATGGCTTGCATGTGTTATGAGACATTGAAACGATATGAAGAGGCATATCTGCTGGCTAAGAAGCTGATGTCTTGCCGTCTTACAGAGAACGAGAAGAAAGATGTCGCTCATCTGTATGCGATGAACGGATATATGTATGCTTCCGGTTTCATGCTCAGAGGCAACCGGCAATTTGTAAAGGCTCGTGCCATATTGGAAGAGATTATGCCTTATGCTGACGGCAAGGTAAGAGAATATGCTCAGCCTAAGATACCCTTGTCATGGTATTTTGAGGCGGCTGAATATCATTTATCCCAACAGTACGACAAGGCTTTGGTATGTTACAAAAATGCTCTAAAAGGTTTTATAGAACTTAGGAAAACAGATGATGAGATTTCTGTCTTACGGCATATCGCTGAAATAAAAGGAACTCTTGATGACGTGACAGGTTCCGAGGATGCATACAAACAGGCTTTGGCCTTGGCAAAACAGATTGGCAAAACTAATGTTCAGATGGAAATTCTGAAAGGGCTGTGGAATTTGGGGAATACAATAGGTAACGTACAACAGGCACAGATTTATGCAGCGAGTATAGATTCATTGGTGGATGTAACGGCTGATTTACAAACTAAGTTCACTTATTATAATCAGAAAGGCAATGAGGCAAGAGACTTGGGGCAATACGGCATTGCGGAGCAATGGTACTTGCGTGGAAAAGATATTGCAGAGTGTGCTGATACAAAATCCGTATCAGCCAACAAACACCTGAGCTATTCCAACTTGCGAAATCTGTATGCAGCTATAGGACGGTATAACGATGCTCTGTTATATGCCAAGAAAGCAATAGAAGAATTTCAGGCACATACCCCAATGGGTGATGCTACCTATAATATGCCTTACATGGCTTTGGCTGATATTTATCGACTGATGAGTGACAAGGAGAACTGCTATAGGAGCCTTGATAAGATTTTTAAAACGGCTTCACGAATAGTAGATTCTAAAGAACTCTATCACTTATATACAACAAGAGGCAGATGCCATTTTGCTTTCAAAAACTATCAGTCAGCCTTGAATGACTATAAGAAAGCAGATGAATTGCTTGCTACAAAATATCCGCAAACGGATGGCGACAGAATATCCTTGTTAGCCCTAATAGGAGGCGTTGAGCATCAGTTGGGGAACTACGCAGAATCTGAACAGTATTATCGGAAGTATGCCGAATATACCAAGGCACTATATGGTGAAAAAAGTCAGGAACATATCAATGCGCAAATATATCTTGCCAATGCTGAAGGTTTTGCAGGGAATGTAACGTATGGTTGCAATGATTACACAGCAGCGGTACTGCAATTGAAGGCTTTGATGAAACAACGCATCCCATATATGAGTAGTACAGAGCGTGAAGGTTTGTGGAATCCTCTATCATCATTGTTTACCATGATGACGCCATACGCTTTGGAAGCAAAGCAGACACAGACGGCTTTTACAAAGAATTGCTATGACGCTCTTGTTATGTCTAAGTCTTTTCTCTTGGAATCGGAACGCTCCATGTATGATGTCATTAAGAGGATGGGTACGTCTGAGGACATGCACAACTATACCACATTGGCAAGTATGAAAAATCAGGTGAAGGCTTGGGAAAAAGACTATAATGCAAACGCTGACAGCATCCTAAGTGTGTCAAGAAAAATAAGCCGTTTGGAAAATCTTTTGGCTAACAGATGTAAGGGATATAGCGATGGCACAGACTTCATGGATGTGGACTATGATGCGGTGAAGCACGCTTTGGGACAAAACGAAGTGTTGATAGACTTCACCGACTATATTTCACAAACTCAAGGAAGAAAGTATGCAGCTTATATTATAAATAAGGTGCAAGACTATCCGCTTCTAAAAGCTTTGTTTGCTGAAAGGCAGATTGATTCTATTGGCATCGTGAGACCAGATATGTACTATAGTGAAGATTATTCTGAAGGTGTACTGAAATTGTTATGGGAGCCATTGAAAGAGAATATACCAGAAGGTGCTATCATATACTATGTTCCTTCACAGCTACTGTTCCAGATTTCATTGGAATCTTTATCATTGCCAGACGGTTCAGTCTTAGGTAGCCATTATCATTTCGTCAGAATGTCTTCGGCTCGTGAATTGGTGAAGATGAAATCAGAAAGTAAAGGCTATAAGTCAAACTCAGCAGTTCTGTATGGCGGTCTGCAATATGACTTGGAAGATTCTGCTATGGTTGAAGAAGCCAAGAAATATGATTTGTCAAACTTGCTTGCTTTGCGTGGTGAGATTGCTCGTGGTGATTCCGTATTCCATGATTTGCAAGGATCAAAAGAAGAAATCTTGAAGATAGAAGACTTGTTGAAAAGAAATAAATGGCAAGTCTCTTCGTATATGGGCAAAAACGGTACAGAAGAGTCTTTCCTAAATATGCACGGCAAATCGCCTAAATTGCTTCATCTTGCCACTCATGGATTTTACTACACTCCAAATAGAGCTGAGAATGTAGATTATCTCAAAGGCTATACAGATGCTATGTCTCTTTCAGGACTTGTTCTATCTGGTGGTAATGCTGCATGGTTAGGCAAACCCTTACCTAAAGGTGTTCTTGGTGGAATACTTTCTGCTAATGATATAGCACGCTTGGATTTGAGCAATACGGATATGGTGGTATTGTCAGCTTGCCAGACGGGACAAGGAAAAGCTACATCAGAAGGATTATATGGCTTGCAACGAGCCTTCAAAAAAGCTGGAGTTGGAACAATCGTCATGTCCTTGTGGAGTGTGAGCGATAAAATAACTTCCGAGTTTATGACCACATTCTATGAACGGCTTGCGGACACCCATAATGCATGGAACAAGCGCAAGGCTTTCGAGGAAGCCAAAGAAATCATCAGAAAGAAGCATCCCGATCCATTCCATTGGGCAGCGTTTGTAATGTTGGATTGAGAATTTGTTAAATTGAAAATCAAAAACTAATGAGAAGAAAATATATAATTCTACTTATTTTATGCTTTTCCGTTTGCTCAATAAAGGGACAAATAAAAAAGAACAAAGTGGATTCTGTCTTTAATCAATATAAAGTAGAACTGCCACAAACAAGTACTGCATATAAGTTTTTTAAGGATAGCTTAGGTAACACAAATATAGATTCTAAGGAAAAATTCTATTCATTTTTGTGGAAAAATAGAATAGTGCCAATATTTGGTGTTATTGACGATTATAGTTGTAAAATTATAGGGGACTTGATTCTCTTGTACTACAAAGAAAATCAACAGAGGAAGATAAGCATAATTATAAATTCTATAGGTGGAAGTTTAGTGTCCACATTGGGTATTTATGATTTAATCTATATGATTGGGGATGATTGTGAAATTTCAACATATGCTTATGGTATGGCGGCATCTTCTGCTGCTATACTATTGATGGCAGGAAATAAAGATAAAAGGATAGCGGATCCATGCGCAAGAATTTTAATACATAGTCCTCGATTAGGTGAACATAAAGAAATTAAGGAAAGTGAAGACACAATAGATATAAATAAGGAATTGACTTCATTGAAAAAGGAAGTTTATCAGATAATTGGAGAACGAACAGGTCATACTATTGGTGAGACAAAAAATTATTGTGAAAGGGAAACTTGGTTTGCAGCCAAAGAAGCTTTGGATTTTGGAATAATAAACCAAATATGTACTTGGGCTGAATATTCGAAATCATTTGTCCCATAATAATTAATTTAGTAAGAGGTTACTAATCAGCTAATAGATTCATAAATAGTCAAACAAAACTATTATGAATATGAAGCAGGAAGAAATTGTAAGCGAAATTCGCAAAATGTGTGGTCAAACGCTACCGATGCCTTCTTTAGGTTGGCATTTCAAGTACAACGGACAAGTGTACTTCTATGTAGCAGGTAAGGATAAAAGCATGATACGCTTCTGCATTCCCTTTGTTGCTGGATTTTCATTACAGAATAAGAAACAATTGAAAGAGGCGGTGAACGAAACTAACAGAAATGTTAAATTCATCAAGGCTCTGCTTTCGGAGAAAGATGAGGGCAAAGTCTCTTTGGACTATGACCACAAGATTACAGATAAGGAATCGGCCAAGGACATTGTGCCACATATCATAAAAACTTTGGATTTTGCAGTAAGATACTTGGAGGATAAAGTGAAATGTAGAAACTATGAAGGTGAGACTATTTGAATGTTTCAAGGTTTTATTTGGTCTGAAAAGACCAGAACTCGATAAAAAAGATGATATTTACGAGCAATTTCATCAAACAATAAAAGCTCTGTCCCAAAGGCTTACAGTTATGAAACATATAGAAAAGAACATTTGCGAGGATTTTGCATTGTCTAATGGAGGATGGTTTGCAAGGGCTGTTGCTTTGGAAATCCAAAAAGATTTACATAATACAGGCAAAGGGTATCTTAACTTGCATTTGTTGCATCCTCATTGTATGTGTGATGTATCAGTAACCCTTATTTATGGGGATAAAGGTAGAGTGCTTGCATTTCTTAATGATAATGAAAGCATAAGTAATTTGATAGATAAGGTAAAAATACTTGATGAAAAATTAAGACATTGGGATGAATAGTAGTTTTCTGCTGATTTAGAGGTTGCGCCCGACACGGATAAGGGTTTTTATCATGGGATTATTCGATTTTTTCAAAAATAGAGGTAAAGTTACACAAAATGGGCTCACTCTTGAAGAATGTATTGTAAAGATGTTTGCTTCGTCAGGAATCAAACCCAATCGAGATGGAAATAAGTTTGCAACAGAAGTAGAAGGCAAACATTGTGTATTCAATGTAGCATTAACCAGTATGGACGGAAATAGACTGCTTGTGTATGTTCCTTTCCCTATACCTGTAGATGCTAACGTAGCATTTGCTGCTAACTATGAAGTTAAAAGAATAAGCAAGTGTTCTACAGATGAACTTCCAGGAACAAATATTTATCTGACAGAAAAAGACGAAGGGTACAAAATCGCAGCTGCTACGGTAAAGAATTTTGATGTGTTGTCTGAGAACACCCCAAATGAAATCCAAGAGACAATGATTCACACAGTTGATGTTGTTGACGATAAGAATTTTGCACCTTTAGCTGCTGCCATATTTGGATATAAGTCATACGAGGACGTTAAGATAAATATGCAAGCCAAATCAACAGGTGGAAACAATGTGTCCATTCAATTGAAAGATGGCTATCATGAGCTTTTGGACAAAACGCCAGACCTCAGTAATTCACGATACGGTGGAAGACTTATGGCTTATGCTATACATATAATAAACAAGAATGACGGTAATGAAGTTGCAGAACGAGCTACCGAAGCATTGCAAAATTCATTCGACAGTTTTGTACAGGTTGTTTATGACATTGCAGATGAAGAAGAACGTGATCTGATGAGAAAGCTTCGTTTCCTTGCCAAGGCGAAGAATGAGGACGACACAAATGACGATGATTTTGTGCAGGGTAAGATGGAGGGACTTATCATCTGCAATAGCAATCCATGGGATTTACTGTATGATGATAGAAATGCCTATGATGTGGATATGTCTGAAGAAGAAAAACTGTATAAAAGATTATGTGCTCCTCAATATAAAGACTATCCATATGAACAACGTGACCTTGGGGAGGGAATGACCTTGGTGAATCAAGTGATTGGAGAATATTGGAAACCTCGTTACTTGATGGATAATGAAACGAATTGTGCATACGAGTTCATGTCAAGTTCTGAGACCTTACAATGTGTCACAGATGACGACATTGATTGGTACAGTATAAAAGATTTGCCACAGGATGCCCTTGACAGAGCGCAAAGACATTCATTCCATTTTCCAGGATATATATCTGAATACAAAGATGGTGTGGCAGAGGTGAGATGGCAACTCAACCCTGATGGAATGTACTATCGAGATGAGGATGGATTCGGCATGACCGATGATGAGGAAATCAATCTTTATGGTGCTATTGACAAAAAAGGTAAGGTTGTCAAGAAGTTTACCTTAGAAAAATAATCGATCATTTGGGTTATTTTGAAAGGATAAGAGAGCGGAAGGCTATGTAGTTTGTATTTCATAGACTTCTGCTTTTTGTTTTTCGGTACAGAAAATCACAAAATAAATATTTTCTGATAGCAAATGGTTACTTCGATACTCTATATCTCATAAACAGACAAATAACAAACTTAGAAGTTGTGCCCGACACGAATTAGGGTATCGAAATATGAGATTCAAAATGTATTCGTGGATTATATTAATGATGATGTTTTTAAGTACAATGACATCCTGCTCTGCAGACAAGAAATCTTTGCCTCCTGATGGGTATTTGTATTGTGGATATTGTCATGGTACAGGATATGACTACTATTACCTTGGTGGACTCATTTCTGAGGAATGTAGTAGTTGTAGTGGAAGTGGGTATGGCATAAATCCAAATTATTCTACAGGGATGCCAACATTTAAAGGAAGTGGACATGTTCATGTTGACGAACATATTCCATGGAATGAATGCGATATATGCGGTAAGCATAAACTGTATTGGTAAGCAATCTATAAAACTAATGCGATGTTGAGTAAGAACCAAACACAAAGTTATAAAAAATGAAGAATTGGTGTATATATATGATAATGATGTTGTTCCTTGCAAGTTGCTCAGAACAACAGGTAATGGAAGAAACAACTTCTTCAACAAAGTTGACAGAACAGACAAGTATGACTGTCAGTCCGCAAGACTCGGTCATGTCCTTGCTCAATCATGCTCGTTGGGGTGATGGTTCGGCATATTTGAAATTAGCAGACTGTTACCGTGACGGATTCGGGGTAAAAAAGGATTTCTTTGGCATGATAATGATGGCAGAAATAGCTGAAAAACGTGGCGGCCTTCAAAAGGCAGATGATTACATTAATAATTTGCCTGATGGACATGAATACAAGACGCTACTTCTTTTGATGGATGGATACAAGTCTTATATCCAAGAAAATGCCGATAGTGTGATGCAAGTACTTCGTGAAAAAAGAAGTCCAGAAGCCCAAACATTACTTGGCTTTATCATGATGGATCAAGGAGACACCATCACCGCAAAAAATATTATTGAAGAAGCAGCAAATCAAGGTTGCTCGTTGGCGAAACTGCTATTGACAGTTCCCGACTGGAAAGGAAGCGTGAGAGCTGATGCTACAAAACTTGTCATCATAGCAGACCAGATGCCACTTGCCTACTATCTTCTAGGCAATCTCTATTATGAGCCAGATGAAAGAGGTGAAACCAACAAACAACTTGCTATGGAATATTACATGAAAGCAGAGGAACACGCTGTATTGGGGCGACGTGGTGCATCGAGAGTACTTGACTATTACAAAAATGGAGGAGATTTTCAACTGGCAGAAGATGATGTCAAGCGATTGGAACTGATTGTACAACCCAAAAGTGTTGAGACGGAATGAAGACTATAACGCAAGCATTTAGAACATCATTAGTATTTATGCTAATATTCTATTGCGTAGGAGCCTATGCTCAGAGAAAAGAAGTTTCCTATTTCTGCGATAGTGTTGATGTTTGTCCATTGGCAGACAAAGAACTTATAGACTCATGCTATAATCTATTAGATAGAAATATGATGTTAGAAACAGATGGTATATATGGGCAAATAGCCGTTATTGATGCCACAACATCAGAAGTATTAGCATGGGCATCATTGGAGAAACAGTTAGATGACGATTGTGGATGGTGTGGTGACATGGTATATGTACCATTCAAAAAGCAAGTCTGTTCCACAGATATTTTTGTACCCTTTATAGCAGCAAAATGTTTAGAGGAGTCAAATACGCCTTTAGGGAAAATGGTCGATACCGGATGCGGAATATTTGAAATTAATGATAGTCTAAAAATACGTGACCATAATTGGCGAAGAGGTGGCTATGGTGAAGTTACATTTGAAAAGGCGTTACTGATGAAGTCACGAATCGGAATGTACAAGGCTTTCATGACCATGCCAAATGGTGCGGATTTATGGGAACAAGCGTATGATACCATCCAAAAGAGTAATGCCATAGAATTGGCAATCTCCTTTAACCAAATGTATCATCAAAGATCATCTTTGGAATATGTCAAGAAAATAGCTACTGGCATTTTCGAGAAGACTGGCATACAACATCGGCTTGCTCCAAGAGGTATTAAACTGGCAGGTATATACAACATTCTACAATGTGATGACAATAAAAGAAGTTCGGACGAATTTACATTCATAGGTTGCTTCCCTGCTGATAATCCGAAATATACCATCAGTATGGTTGTTGTTCGTCCACATAAACTTCCAGCAACTATTGGAATGTTGAGCAAAGAGGTGAACCTACTGACAGAATGGTTGATGAATAGGAATATATAGAGGTTGTGCCCGACACGGATTAGGGATTCGTTATGAAGAAAATTAAGTTTACAGAGCAGATACATGTCCTTGGTACTACGTTTAAGGATATTTACGAGATAGCTGACTATTCGTGTAAGGAAATGCCCAAGGATGGTGTATATGTAGGACAGCTCGTGAGACATCATCTTTGGTTTGATGAATGCGATTATCTCAGCGACAATTATTGGTGGCGTTGCTTTGTATTTGCAAAATCAAAGGATGAGGTTGAAAACAAATTGGAAAAGTTGAGAGAACCAGAATTTAGAGAAGATTTAGCTCCAATGATATACTGGGACGACGAATACGATGATATGAAAGTAACAGATGATATTACACGATGAAAAAACTATTGTTTATATTCCTTATGCTTGCAGTTCTTACTGGCTGTCATGGCTTGCGTATGGGAGTCGGATTAAAGGGGGAAGTCATTGAAGAAGACACTCTTGTCTTGGATGGTGATACGTTCACTATTCAAGAACGAATTGGTGACAGTCTATTTATTGTTTGGAACTATGAACATTCCGATGAAAAGACACCATGCTACCTTCTGAAGTATGAACGTAATGGCTTCTATTATCCTCAAATTGGGGCTACGAGTATCACTTCTATTGACAATACCGTCAACTATGTGAGCATTGACGACAATGATGTTTATGACATCAAGGATAGAAAGATATTGTTCTCATCTCCATGCTGTGCGTCTGGACTTTATTATCTTGGTCAGTGGAAAAGCTTACACCTTTTCGCAAGTTCCGATACGATTTGCTTCTCTGATGGAAAATGTGTTGGACTCCAAGATGATGTGTTTTGTCGCAAACCTAAGAAAAAAGGTATAGTGACTTTGGTGGCAGGGGCGCAAACAAAAGATGTTTCATTCGGTGATTTATACAACGCAAAAAAAAAAGTGATGCCCCCGATACGACAACAGAAAGATTGGCAAAGAACTATTATATCAAGCCAAGGAGCAAGTACGAACGGATGGAAGCTGGATTTAGTGTAGATTTGGATATACCGAAAGGTGATGCTGAATCTGACAAGGCTATTCGGGAATGGATGATGGCTGCTATTAGAGACGATGCCTTTTATCAGTTGGAAAACAATCGGGGTATTCCTGTAGGGAAGTGTACATCGTTAAAGAATTTACTGCTTTCTTTGGATGAATATGGTGTATTGTGGGAGAAACTTTGTCGGGCAGAGTATCAAATGGAAGATACTTTGGAACTTAGAATGACGTGCAATATAAGAGTGAGGAAAGTGGCAGACTGTGATGACTATACTACATACTATTATTGGGCAAGCCTATACAATGGAGGACTTCATGATTTGCCTCGTGAGTATTACATCACATATGACAAACGAAGAGGCGGATTGCTGGATGTCAACAATTCCGTGAAACTTACGATGGTACAACAGTTTCGGCATTTAGCATTGGAGAGTTTGAAGAAAGAATACGATTTCTGTTATGAACGTGAAAATTCATGGGAGGATTTTACACATAGCATATTCTCTTTCCATTGTCCAATGATTGATACAAGCGGTATGGATGAGGTCATGCGGTCGTTGCTTGTTCATAATTACTCTTGTGATGAATGGGCTGGATGGAATGGGTACAACGAAAAGCCATTTACAGAGGAGGATTTCCCTTTGACTCATTTTGCTGTGTTGCCAGAAGGCATTGTCCTGACATATCATCCTTATCAGATTGATTGCTTTGCTGCAGGCGAATACCATGCAGTTATATCTTTCAAGGAAGCTAATAAATGTTTGATGTTCGACTATTCCAAGCATGAGGACTTGAAACCAGAGTTGCAAAGATTCATCAAATAATAGTATTTGCGGTTATTGAGTCAAAATGAAATGTCAAAATGAAAACGACTATCAAATGGATATTTCTGTGTTGTTGAAATAATATTGTCTGAAATGCTACGTTACAGATAGATAAGGGGTTATGTTTACCTCTCTATTATCATAAACAATAAAGAATCGTAATATGGAGATAAGATATGCAACAATAAGCAAGACCGGTAGAAGGCATAATAACGAGGATGCTTACAAGGTCATTGATATGCCACAAAACA
>ERZ1034753.562-NODE-562-length-13261-cov-6.547857_pt1 | contig 13261 bp, 9 predicted proteins | sample MGYA00520702_ERZ1034753 | MGnify/ENA primary metagenome ERZ1034753 (study PRJEB33766, sample SAMN09781700) | gut metagenome | biome: gut microbiome | host: Homo sapiens | place: Madagascar | study: EMG produced TPA metagenomics assembly of the PRJNA485056 data set...
GTGCCAGTCCCTCTTCTACCTCATTTGCGAACCTCCAGGTTACCTCATCCATCTTGGATTCATCATAATTTTTTAATGTGCAAGTAACTTTGCCGTTTCGGTATAAAACAAACTGATCACTGTCAATATACGGTACGTCACTGGTAACTGCAGTTTTTAGATTAGGAATCTGAATATCAATTTGGGGAGTAACAACGATATTTTCATCCAGATAAACTTCTGCTTCTACGGTTACTGTTGTATTGATATTATTACTACAATACAATATCTGTTTATATCTGCTCTTGTCTTTTGCTTCACCAAAGGTGTATCCATTGGATCCCCCTACTACTCTCCAGGAAATCTTAGGATAGGTATCATAATTTGCCCAGGACGGCAGACATTCAATAGTTACGCAATATCCAAATTTTTCTTTTCCACTCTCTGTGAACTTATAAGTAGTCAAAATTCTAGGAATTAATTCTACCGTATACTGTCCCTTTACCACAGTTACCGTGACTAACGCACTATCCGATTTGGTCTCGTCTGCTTTTGCATAACAAGTTACCTCCAGCATTTCAATTCCCAATTTTTCGTTTTCACCAAGTGTAAGAATTCCTTTAAACTGATTGGTATCTTCAATTCTTCCAACATCAGTAAATTTAGTGCCTGTTCCTGCCGTTAATACATCTGTTCCATCTGCCGAATAAGTAACCTTCCAACCTACACCGGCATTAAGCGCAGCCTCAGGTCCGTCCAGTTCACAGATAAATTCGTAAGTCTTACCTTTCTCTCCCTCCACGCTTTTAGGCGTTATTTTTATGGAATTAATTTTACGTTCTTCCACCGTAACAGATGTAGTTGCCGAAATATTGTTATTTGCATTCAATGTACATGTAACAGTTAAGACATTTGCTCCGACTTCTTCATCAGCGGCCACCGTTAGTACGCCATTACCTTTTACATCAAAACTGCTCTTACAGCTCGTTCCATCCGTTTTCGTGACCGACCATGTCACGCCTGCTTTTTTAGCCTCTGCTATTGCTTCCGCATCTCCTGTTAATTCATAACCAAAAATTTTTGTTTCTCCCTGGAATAGTCTTGGATTCTCAGGATTGATCTTCAATCCCGTGATCCACATATATGGTTCGCTGTTCTCTTTGGACAGATCATTTCTCAGCTTAATTGTCTCGGCAATTGTATATGTCTTCTCCATATATGCAAAGGTCATGTTGAGCACAACCTTCCGGGTTGTCTTGGCTTCGCTGATATCCACATTAAAAGAAGTCACATGTTCAGCCATTAATGCCGGTTTCACATCCTCTGCTGTCAAGTCACCCCAGACAATGGTTTCATTGCCATCGGCATCTGTTGTCACTGAATTTTTAGCTTCATAGAGGTAAATCTGATTGGCAGTATCATAGCCACTGCCGTCATCTCCCTGCCAGCGGATCATATAGACATTGTCATTGTTATACAGACGAAGCTCGCTGACATTCGTACTGTTGATAACATTGCCGGAGGCATCCTGCGCCGGAGTACCATCCAATGCAACCGCCGCACCGGTGCTATCCAAAAACTGGATATCCTTCTCAACATCAATGATCAGGTCGATCATCTGATTTGCAGTCAGCTGTGCCTCTTCCTGCAATGTCAATTCCTTGCTACCGCGCAAATAGGAATTATTACCTGCAACGATAAAAGCACCGACAGATCCTGCAACGATTGTCATGATAGCCAAAGATACAATGATCTCTACCAGTGTGAAACCTTTTTGTCCAATACGCATAGGAACCTCCTTACTTCGTCAGAATCTTTCCCGTCCTGCCGACAGTTGTAATCTCTATAGTTCTGGAACCGTTTGTAACAACAATTCGCCTGCAATATTCCTTCTCGTGTCCACCGGCCTCATTCGTATTCTGCTCAAAAGCACCGGATGCCCGGTTAAATACCAGATGCAGCCCTTTTTCACCGGGTGTTGCATATGGGGTCTTTCCGTCTATTTCAGCTAATGTATACCCTGTTGCCGATGCTCCGTCCTCAAAATAAACTTTAATATCGATCGGATCTTTTCCCACGATACGATCTGATACAAGGGTGCCTTTCTGATAGATTTTGGCATGATATTCCTTTCCTTCATAAGTCAGGACACATTCCACATCATTCTGCTCCTTGCCCAGCGTCAGTACTCTGGTTCTTTCGATCGTGGACACGATCTCATCTGCACATTTTTTTACTTTTCTGCCTGTCAACGAAGACGCCGATATCGCCATCACTCCTACCAGAATCGCCATAATCGCAATCACGATAATCAGTTCTACCAGCGAAAAACCTCCGTTATTACTTTTTCTGCCAGTTCTCATATACAATCAGTTCTCCAAGCTTTATATCACTGTTTATGTATGCCTTGCCATCTGAATGGAGATAGCCTTCTCCACCCTTTAAAAACTGTGCTACGGAATACTCTGTCTCAGTTATTCCCGCTTTATTGGAATAAGTCATTACATGTAATACCGCATCACGGTCAGGTTCCACATTGACATTCTGTCCCAGCGTAATGTTTCCTCCCGCCAGTATGGTTCCGTGGAAAGTACTGCTCACTTTTACATTTCCGGTAGCAATGATCAGACCACGGAAATTTTCCGCAGAAGTATATTCATAATCTCCCTGAACCACTACTGCTTTATATTCCGAATCCGCACCGGTAAAATATTTTGCACCGGACTTATCTACAATATTAGTGTCAGCTCTTACAACTCCCCAATAGGTCAGAATCTTCCCTTCATTCACCAGATTGGTGTAGGCATTTGCTGTATCTGCAGTCTCTGAAGGCAATAATTGCTCGTAACTGTCTATCATCTTCTTAGACAAAGCTTTAAATTTGCTCTGATCTGCGGTAAGCAGAGCCTGGTATCCCACATTATTTTTATCGGTTTCCAGTGTAGAAGTATGAATCTCCGCGGAATGATCCTCACGACATACCAAATTTCCGGATAAATGCATGATATATGCTCCGGAGGAGGCTTCACGCACCTTGACCGCCTTGGTATACAGGCTGGCATACGCATCCATTGTTTCTTTATTTACGCTATAATAATCCTGATAATACCGTGCCGCATTGGTTCTGCCTTCTTCTGTTGTACTGTCAAAAGCGACATAATAATAAACCAATGTAATTTTACTGTTAATGCGTTTAAAGTACTTCTGCACATTACTGCTGTTTAACCCATAAGAAGCCAGCGTATTTCCGTTTAATGCCGCACAAGACACATCAAATACAACTTCCCTCACACCGTCTCTTACTTTTTTATTTGACTGGTCCCAGATCAGATCATAATACTGTTCTTTTGTCACCGGATTACTGGATCCTCCCAGAACAGACTTGCCGGAAGCATCCAATGCAATACACTGTGCCGGGATCAGATATGCCAGCTGATCACTCTTCACAGCTATGGACTGCCCCATCATAATATTTTTCACGCCGGTATTCAGAGCTGCATCTTCTCCGGACAGACCGGACTTTGCCGTGTTCAATGAAATATAGGAATTTCCCGCCAGTGTCAGATTGCGAAGTTCATTCAGATATATCTCCGTATCTGTTCCATTCACGATCACTGCACTGTTATCCGCATTATTACGTCCCGTACCAAATCCAATATATTGACCGGTATATTCTCCGTCTATCAGTGTTCCTGCTTTAAAATTATTCCGCTGACCATCCATCCTCAGATCTCCGGCCACATAAATACTATTACCGGCAAAATCAATTTTTCCCACGCTTGCCGTATTATTACCGCCGCCGTGCATCCGTATGGTTCCTGCCCATAGTTCTCCGTATTGGTCACTTGTCAGAGTTGCTCCTCTTCCCAGATACAGATCCTTCGCCACTACCATTCGTTTATCTGCATTTTCATTGCCTGCGGTTTCCTGTAAATTCACCGTTACCCCGGTACCATTTTCGGTATCTGCTTCTTCACTTCCAATAATAAGCCTGTCAGCGTAAAAGCTTCCACCGATGGTATTATTGCTCAAATTCATAGGCGCATCGGGAATGACCTGAATATTGTTCTGTGCGACCATGGAAATTCCGGTGATGGACGGAAGTGTTACTGCCTGTGCAAATTCCATATCCGGAAGCTTGACTCTCAGATCTGTCTGGATCACAGAGACATACCCTGCATCATCCGTATAAGTAACTTTCAAATTGCAAAAGGACAGACCATCTGTATACAGCTTCAGATCGCCCTTAGGGATTCCACTCCAGGTAGGATCTCCTTCCTTCTCCTGAATGAGATTACCGGAAGCATCCTGATAGACACGATAAATATCTGTTCCTCTGACAGCCTCAAGCACTGTGTTCTGTGCCAACGCTGTATCAGCACTAATATAATTATACAGCTTGGTCAGATCATATACCGTAGTATCATCCGCCTTATAATATTCCTGCATACTACTTAAAAAGTAATATCTCATTTTAGAATTCTTCTGCTCTTCGGATGTCGATTCAAAGCTCTCCAGTACCTTCGTGTAGGCTCCTGATACAGAGGTTGAAATCTGTCCTTCCATCCCCATCCGGATCTCGTCCAGCACAGTCTCCGCAGAATAAAAGTTATCCTTTGCCTTCAGGTTGTTGGCCTTCATCTGATAATTTAACAGAGACATATACATCAAAACACTGGCTAAAATGCCAATAAAGGCCATAGCTATGATCACAACGACCATAGCCGAGCCCTTATTCGCAGCTTCTTTATGATTTTTTTCAAAATGTCTCCGGAATATATTCATGGTTCTCTTCTTCCTTCCCTACTGTGTCACTGTTCCCGTCATAGTGATCACCGGGTTTTTCGTACCTATGGTACCTTGTGCATATACCTGTACCGTAATATCATACATACGATCAATCTTCTCTGAAGGCGGGGTCAGTCCGCTAGCTGACATAATCGACTTTGCATCAGCTCCCGTTGCCGTTCCTGCCGCTTCAGACACACTCAGATTTCGGAATTTATAGTCTGTATATCCGTTCAGTATCAGGTTGGTTCTTAACTTACATGCTGACTGGATCGATGCACCCGCAGATGACATCCAGCCGGGATAGTTCTCCCGAAGTTCATAAGCCACACGATATGTATTGTTGATCATATCCCGGTAAGCCGTTTCCGCATTTGTCACCCCGGCAGGTAATTCGTCTGTTGTAGGCAATTGCATCACAAGATACAAATTGGTCTCTACATTATCCGGATTGTTTACAATGACAGTATCTCTGACCTCACTACCGGATACGCTTCCCATACGCGTAGGGAGACACACAACAATATTCGCCAGATCAGATGTCACTTTACTCTGTACAGCCGCGCCGGCTTCCTTCTGCGCCTTGATCTGTGCCGCCTGTCTTCTCACCGTGTCTTCATTGGAAAAGATCACATAATCCGTGCCGTTCTGCGGATAATCACCACTCAGAGAAGGGTTGTTAAAAATACTGGTGTCGCAGTGATATCGCGTTAACGCAGTCACCAGATATACATCGGTCTCCAATGTCTCCCCATCCCCCAAATCCAGACTGATCCGGTTGGTGTCTATTGTGATTTCCACTATTTTTTTTACATATTTCGGAATATTTTCCAGCGCAGTATTCGTTGCATAATTGGAAAAATACAAATATGCCCCGATATCTGAATCCGCTTTCTCCGAGTACACAGCATTCAGATTGCCTGCAAGATTCTGTATATCGATCAGATCTTTCTCATTGATAGTCGTATAAGCAGAAGGATCCAGCGTAGTCACCACATCATACGCTCCGGATGTAGTGCTGCTGTCACGAAATGTATATACCCATTCCAGGTCACCATCGCTGTCGATATCTTCTCCGCGTTTTACCGTATTGGTAAAGCCTTCCACACTCGCTGCTTCGTAAGTATCTGCCATTTCCCCTAAAGTGTGCGCTTCAAACTGTTCCATCACATCTTCGGCAATTGCTGTTGCATGCATGGTATTGCGTGATTTTGCATTTGTTCTGGCTGATGTGACGAAGCTGTGCAGCAGTGGTACCACTATGATTGATAGGATCACAATAGCGATCAGAAGCTCCACCAGGGAAAAGCCTTCATTATTCAGTTGTTCTTCCTTGGCATGCTTCATACTAATATCCTCACTCTACATTTCCAAAAAGAGTGTCTACTCCCATACCCATTGCAGGAATATCAGGCTCACTGTATACCTTATCTGTACCTAACAGATAATAAGTATTCAGCGTCATATTACCGGATAGCATTCCTACCGCTTCATTATAGCTGATATTTACACCCTGAATGCTCTTACGCTCCTGCAGATTATAAATATATCTCACCAGTCCCTTAAAATCGTCATAGGTGCATTCAATGCTGATACTCAAAGGCACCTCATACATATGAGTGTCAGCATAAGCAGTTCCTTCTGTCGTAACAGGGCTATCGGTTACTGTCGTATCAGCTGTGGCAGTTGCATCCGATGCTGCCGCTGTTCCGTCTGTTGCTGCCGCTGTTCCATCTGTTGCAGCCGCTGTTTCTGCTGCATACGGTACCTCTGCCTCTGTTCCAAATGCAATATTCGCTACGTCCGTGCGAGTATAATCCTCTAACGTCTTCACCATCATGATGCTGTCTTCCGGTAAAATATCTGCCGGAAAACGATTCTCGAATCCGGTAATATATGACTGCATCTTCTCGGTAGCCTCCAGATAATCTGCCTTACGCTGCTCCAATATCTCAAGCGTAGATACCTGGGATCTCAGGGATGCATTCTGCATCTCTATCGTCTCCGACATATCATTAAACTTCGCATATACCAGGAAATAAGTCACCACGGCCAGAAGGACTCCCAGTACAGCAATCAAAAGTTGGATTTCGCTTTTCTTAACTTTCATCTTCCCCTACCTCCTACTGTACTGTCAGAGTGTCAGTCTGTTCTGCACTCTCGTCTGTCAAAGCTTTATAGGTGCCTGTAATAGAAAAGGTAACGGTTGAATTGCCGGCTTCGTCCTTGGTGTCTGTAATACCGCTGATCTGCACATCCTCGATGCTCTGCATATTGCGGATATTCAGAATCGTTCTCGCTGCCGCAGCCTTACCTTCCACAGTTACAGACATGCTGATTCCCGTCTGATCCGAACTAAAACTGTTGGTCCAGAAGCTACTGGGTAATATCTGCTCCAGCTCATTGATGAACTCTACAAGATTCTCGTTAGGTGTCTCAGTATATGCATACAGGTACTCATATTTATCATAATGTGCTGCCGCTGAGAGGTATTCATTATATACTGCCTGCGCGGGCTGTAATTCCTCAACTCTCGCCTGTAATGCCACATTCTCCGCCACGGTGCCGAAGTATCTGGTCAGGGAAGTGACTGCCATGGCGATGGACAGGATCACGCCCAGTACCAGGACCGCCACACTGACGAAGGTATAGTTCGTGCCGCTGACTACAGTCATGCCCTTGGCCTTCTGCTGGCTCTTATCGATCAGTCCCACGGGGGCGAGTACTGCGCCCAGGCAGGAAATATAGGCTGCGGGTCTGGTGGAACGGATAGCCTTGCTCATGCCGATCTTGTCTTCCATATCGGACAGGGTATGTACCTTGCGCTCCAGGCAGTTGGTGAACAGCTTGCTCATGCCGCTGAAGCTGCCGCCGAGGCCGGTGACATAAGTCCTCTCAATAGGTGTATCACCATTTCTGGAATCATAGAAGTCAATGACACGGTTGACGCCGACGATCAGGGGCTCCAGGGAAGATGTGATCTTCTGTCTGGCTGCTGTGACCTCCACATTGCCGGCATCTTCGTCTTCCCAGCGTCCGGCATTTTCTTCCCAGAGCTTATCTCCCTGATGGAGCACTCTGTTCAGGCAGGTCTTCTTCTGGAAACGTTCTACCGCACTCATGGGATCGTTCACGGCATAGGCACCGGAAGCGATCATGGTCTCGATGGCATCCTGCACGCCGTAAGCCACGGTTCTCTGCAACAGCACCTTGCCGGCGGAAAGCACGGTCACGATGGTGCTGTTCTCATCGATTTTGATCATCATGGTAACTTTTTCGGACTTCTCATCACGAAGGATCTGGTATAAGCTGTTGCTGCTGTAATCGAAGCACTCGACTTCCCAGCCGCACATCTGCGCCAGCTGGTAATAGCTGTTTAGCAGCGCCTTGGGCACTGCCAGTGCCATGACACGCAGCTTTCCTTCCTCGGTCAGTCCGCCTGCCAGATAATGTCCGATCTCATACTGGGTCAGATCCACGGGAAAATAATCGTTCGCGTTGGTCTTCACCAGCGCCTCGATCTTGTTCGCCTTCACGTTCGGGATCTGTACCTCACGGCTCGCCACTCTGGTAGAAGAAATGGTGAAGATCACTCTCTTCGTGTGGATACCATTCGTACCCAGTGCGTTCACCAGATGATCCGCATACTCCTGCGTCGGCTGCAGCATACCGTCCACCACGACGCCTTCCGGGGTCTCGACGGTCAATACCTTATAGACCTTCGGTTTCTTCACCTTATAGTCGATCTCGCAGATCTTCGTAAAGGAGTTGCTGATCTCAATACTCAATACGCGATTGTTCATTGCCATGCTTCTACCCTTCCTCTTATCGGTTCTTTATCGTATTTGGGACAGAAAAAGTGTCCCAAGAACTTTCTAATCTCATATCAGATGCAAGTACCCGGTCTCAATGATATAGCCCCAGATACCACTGCAAGAATTCATTGCCCCACAGGACAGCGACTGCCACCCCTGCGGAGAGATACGGTCCCATGGCGAGAACATGTCCTTCGCCGCTTAGCTTCATACGGATCAGATGGATCACGGAACCAATGATACATCCCAGTAAAAATGCAAAAATGATCAATTTCCAGCCGAGCAACAGTCCACAGACCGCCATCAGCTTCACATCACCGCCGCCAATGGCTCTGCCACCGGTAGCATAATACAGAATAAGTAAAAATACACTGACACACAGGAAGCCGATCAGGAAATCCAACCACTGTGTATAGTGGACGGCTCCATGGATCAGCCCCAGTGCCAGTATAAAAAAGTTAAATCCCACAGGGATCTCATATGTTCTGAAATCAATCACACTTAAAGCAAGAAGTGCACTAAACAACAAGCAGTAGACTAGGGAATCCACGCTCATCCCATACTTCCAGAATACGAGCAGGTACAGCACTCCGTTCAGTGCCTCGATGATGGGGTACTGAGCGGAGATATGTGCCTTGCATTTCCGACATCTGCCTCCCAGCGCCAGGTAGCTGAACAGCGGTACGAGGTCGTACCACCGCAGCTGGTAACCGCAGTTCATGCAGTGAGACCTGGTCGTTACAATATTCTCTTTTTTCGGGATACGGTAGATCAACACATTGAGGAAGCTACCGATCACGATTCCATAAAGGAAAATCACTATGTAGAGAAGAATTGTTGGGAGCATATCAGGTGCCTTTCAGTTCTAATTATAATTTAAAATACCTTATCTTCAGCAGTTGCACCAACTTTTGACATAAAGCCCTTTACTTTAACTGTTACTAATCCAGTTGAAGCATCCTTTGTGACAGTAATCTCAGGAGCAACAGAGTAAGTGTTAGAGGTGAGCTTTACGCTTGTACCAACAACAGTTGATAATTCCTTTTCTAATGCGGTACCAGCTGCAGAGAAAGAATATTCTTTAGTTGTCGGCTTAAAATCTGCACTTGGAGTAGCTGTATTGATGGTTTCATCTGCCATTGCAATTTTGATTGCATTTGTAATTTCAGAAATAGCCTGATTATCTTTCTGTAATCTTGACTGCTCAACATATTTCAAATACTGAGGTGCTAATACACCAATCAAGACTGCCATGATAGCAATAACAATAATCAGCTCTACCAGGGAGAAACCTTTGTTTGTTAAGCTCTTCTGTTTCTTGTTCATAATTACATTCTCCTTTTTATGTGTTTTTTAATTTCAGGGTAGTAAGTTTTCCGCCCCATTTATTAATTATCGTCCTGTCCCTACACAAGACGGATAATCCCTATTACATATTATCAAGTGCTTGATACATGGACATCATAGGCATCATACATGCCGCAATTAATCCGCCGACTACGATTGCCAGTACTATAATAATAATTGGTTCCATAGCAGCCATCAAGGATTGTACTTCCATCTCCACTTCTTCATCATAATAATCCGCCAATTTATCCAACATTGCTTCTGTATTACCGGATTCTTCACCAATTCGGATCATCTGATATACCATCGGAGGAAACAAACCACTTTCTTGTAATGGTCTGGATAGCGGCATACCAATAGTTATTTCTTCCCTAGCATCTTCCAATGCTTCCTTGAAATAAATATTGGTCATAACGTTTGAAACAATATCTACTGCTTCTATTAAAGGAACTCCTGCGCCCATCAGTGTACTTAAAGTTCTTGCCATCATAGAAGAAGCGGATTTAATCGTTAAAGTCTTTAACAATGGTAGCTTTAATGCTATTTTCCCAAAGAAATGTTTTCCGGCATTTGTTCCGGCAAAAGTCTTAATTCCGAAAACAATTACTATAATAATAGGAACAATTATAAACCAATAATTAATAATACCATGGCTTAAATTTACATAGAACTGTGTAATCCAAGGTAATTCCGTATCTAATTGAGTAAACATTTCCTCATAAGAAGGAATTACTTTAACCAGCATTACAACTGTAACAATTATGGCAACTACACACACCGCAATAGGGTAAATCATTGCTTTTTTAACCATTGCCTGCGTCTTGTGTGATTTTTCCAACTGTGTTGCCACACGATCCATAGCCGTTTCCAGACTACCGGATGCCTCACCGGCAGCCACCATGTTTACCATAATCCCCGGGAATACTTTCGGGTGTTCTGCCATGGAATCTGCCAGGGTCTCACCCTTTTCCACACTGATACGGACTTCCTTCAGTGCATCCTGTAATCTCTTGTTCTCTGTCTGTTCGCAGAGCATTTTCAGGGATTCGAGGATGCTGACGCCCGCTTTGGTCATGCTGACGAACTGGCGGCACATGACGCTTAGATCCCTGGCCTTGGGCCATCCGCCGATCTGGATGTCGATGTCTTTCGTCAGGAAGCTCTGTTCTCCCAGATCGATAACGGTCAGCTCCTGCCTTCTCAGTTCTGCCATTGCCAGATCTTTGTTATCCGCTTCCAAACTTCCCTTTACTTCTTTTCCAGCCTTTGTGATGGCCTTGTAGCCATAGGTCGCCATGTGCCTTCCCTCCAATTACGTCTCTATCTTTAACTGTCTCCCCAACTATGTAAGACGAGCCCCTGTCCTGAAAAGGTCCAGGTTTTTGAAAAATTTTTATAAATTTTGATAAATTTCTATAAAATATTGCGGTTTTTATAGAATTATACGTCAAATGATACCTTTACCATCTCGGAGAAGGAGGTGGTGCCGTCCAGTACGTAGTCCGTGGCACTCATACGCAGGGTATGCATTCCTTCTTTTAATGCTTCTTCCTTTAAGATATCGGCACCTTCCCGCTTGCTGATAATGTTCTTCAGCTTCGGAGTGATCTGCATGATCTCGTAGACACCGATACGGCCCTTGAAACCGGTATTGTCGCATTTGCTGCAACCACAGGGTTCGTAGATGGTCACGTTTTCCTCTTCCTTCAGGCCCATGAATTCTTTTTCATCCCTGGTGGCCTGCTTCGGCTTCTTACAGAAGGGGCAGAGTCTGCGGACCAGTCGCTGTGCGATAACGCCAATGACGGAATCTGCGATCAGGTAGGATTCGATACCCATATCCTCCAGTCTGGTGATGGTGCTGGCGGAGGAGTTGGTATGCAGGGTACTTACGACCAGGTGTCCGGTGATGGATGCCTGTACGGCGATACTGGCAGTCTCCTGGTCACGGATCTCACCGATCATGATGATATCCGGGTCCTGTCGCAGGATGGAACGCAGTGCCGTCGCGAAGGTGAGGTCTGCCTTGGTGTTGACCTGTACCTGGTTGATACCGTCGATATTCGCCTCGACAGGATCTTCGACGGTAATGATGTTCACGTCTTCTTTGTTCAGCTCGCTCAGTGCGGTATACAGGGTGGTGGACTTACCACTTCCGGTCGGTCCGGTTACCAGGATGATACCGTGAGGATTTTTCAGAATGTAGTCAAACTGTTCTAATTCGTAGGGCTTGAAGCCTAACTGGCTCTTGTCGCGGTTCAGGGCACTCTTCGCGGCAAGACGCATTACGACTTTTTCCCCATATACGGTAGGGAGGACGGATACACGGATATCGTATTCCACACGGTCTACGATCTGGGTGATACGTCCGTCCTGGGGTTTTCTCTTCTCGGAGATATCCATGCCGCCGATGATCTTGATACGGGCGATGATGGCGGACAGTACGTTGACACCGTATCTCGCTCTCTCATAGAGGGCACCGTCAATACGGTAACGGACACGGATGATATTTTCCATAGGTTCGATATGGATATCGGATGCACGCTGGCGGACGGCTTTTTCGATCATGTCCTTGACCAGCATTACGATGGGGGAGCTGTTGATGTTCTCCTCCGTGGCGATATCTTCCACCACATCCAGCTTTTTCTCTTTGGCGTAGGCAGCCAGTGCCTCGGTTACTTCTTCCTGACCGAAATATTTATCGATCGCCAGCATGATGCTGCGGGTGGTGGCTACTACGGGCTCTACCTGAAAGTTGGTGATGATGTTGATGTCATCGATGGCGTTGTAATCCAGGGGATCCGCCATGGCGACCATGAGAACGTTGAAGTTGTTCTCCTTGTAGCCGAAGGGGAAGATCTTGTTCTTCTTCAGGACGTTGACCGGTACCAGATTCAGTACTTCCTTGTCCACATTGGCGCTCTGGAGATCAATCATATCCAGATCGAGCTGTTTGCTCAGTGCTCTCGCCAGGTCATCCTCCGATACGATGCCTTCATCTACCAGGAATTCTCCCAGCTTCTTACCCTGACGGGCGGGATTGTCCAACGCCTGCTGCAGCTGTTCATTCGAGAGAACACCGCTGTTTACCAGTAATTCACCTAAACGGACCTTTTTTCTGCCTAATTCCATGATCATTCACCTGTTACTTTTACATATTTGGGATATCTGCATAATTGTAGCATTTTTCGTTACAACTTACAATTTTTTTGGCTCAACACTAAAATATTATAGCATATTTTAGATTTATGTAAATTGTTTTTAGTACTTTTGTTCCAATTTCTGAGAAAAACATTTTTGTTACTTTCTTTCCTGTTACACAGTACAATTAT
>ERZ1034753.563-NODE-563-length-13252-cov-6.712207_pt1 | contig 13252 bp, 12 predicted proteins | sample MGYA00520702_ERZ1034753 | MGnify/ENA primary metagenome ERZ1034753 (study PRJEB33766, sample SAMN09781700) | gut metagenome | biome: gut microbiome | host: Homo sapiens | place: Madagascar | study: EMG produced TPA metagenomics assembly of the PRJNA485056 data set...
CTGTGCATGGGTGGTGGAAGCCGGATGGATGACCAGAGACTTCACATCTGCCACGTTTGCCAGAAGTGAGAACAGCTCCAGATTATCACAGAACTTTTTCGCTGTCTCCTTGCCGCCCTTGATCTCGAAGGTGAAGATGGAACCGCCTCCGTTCGGGAAATATTTCTGATACAATGCCTGCTGCTCCGGATCGGTGGATACGGAAGGATGATGCACACGCTCTACCTGAGGATGAGCATTCAGATACTGTACTACCTTCAGTGCATTCTCCACATGACGCTCCACGCGCAGAGACAGTGTCTCCAGTCCCTGTAAGAAAATAAATGCATGGACAGGGGAAATGCAACCACCCATATCACGCAGAAGCATTGCACGGATAGCAGTCACAAAAGCCGCGCCCGGTGCTGCCTTGGTGAAAGTCACACCATGATAGCTGGGATTCGGAGTGCACAGATGAGGGAACTTGCCGCTGCCCTCCCAGTCAAATTTACCATTCTCTACGATCACACCACCTAAGCTGGTGCCGTGTCCGCCGATGAATTTGGTTGCGGAATGTACCACGATATCTGCGCCGTACTCAAAAGGACGTACCAGATAAGGAGTAGCAAACGTATTGTCCACTACCAGAGGAACCTTATGCGCATGGGCGATCTGTGCCAGGCGCTCAATGTCTACCACATCAGAGTTAGGATTGCCCAGAGTCTCGATGTAGAGCGCCTTGGTGTTCTCCTGAAAGCTTGCTTCGATCCTGTCATAATCGGAAGGAGCCACGAAAGTAGTGGTCACACCGTAGTCCACCAGGGTATGCGCCAACAGATTGTAGGTTCCGCCGTAAATATTATTTGCAGAAACAATGTGATCTCCCTGTTTTGCCAGGTTCTGGATCGTATAGCAGATAGCTGCCGCTCCGCTGGCTACTGCCAGAGCTGCGGTACCGCCCTCTAATGCTGCAATACGCTGCTCGAAGACACCCTGGGTAGGGTTGCCCAAACGGCCGTAGATCTCACCGGGATCTTCCAGTCCGAAGCGTGCTGCTGCATGGTCGCAGTTGCGGAATACATAAGAAGATGTCTGATAAATGGGAACGGCTCTCGCACCGGTCACGGGATCGGGCTGCTCCTGTCCCACATGTAACTGTAATGTCTCGAATTTTAAATTACGCTCTGCATAGGGCTTTTTGCTCATGTTCTGCCTCATTTCTGCACTTTATGTGCTTATGTATTTTTCTATGATGCCAGGATCAAAAGGTCTGAGCCCACATGCTTGACCCCGACTTTATTTCTATAAAAACATGCTAAAACACATTACAAATTCTGTCAATGTAAAACTTTAGCACAGTACCATGATTTACTTCACCAGCCGGTCCTTATACTTCAGCCATTTTCCCGTCCGTATCCTGTTAGTAAACAAAAATGCCCGTACGACCCAGTCCATGGTCATAGCGATCCAGACGCCGATGACGCCGAGTCCCAGACCCTGTCCCAGGATATATGCCATGCCCACACGGCAGAGCCACATGGAAGCGATCGCCACGATCATGGTAAATCTCACATCTCCCGCAGCGCGAAGTGCATTGGACTGTGCAAAGGACAACGGATGCACCAGCATACAACATACACAGCTGTAACATAACAGAAAAACAGTTATTTTCATTGTCTCCGGACTCAGATGATAGATTCCGCAGATCGGTCGAGCAAAAATAATCATGGGAATTCCCAGCAGGATCATACAGGCATATGCTACTTTCATCATTCTTTTCAGATAATATAATGCCTGCTCTGTTTCTCCTGCGCCGATGCACTGTCCGATCACAGTGATCATTGCCACACCGATGGCATTGGCAGGGATCTGCTGGAAGCTGGCAATGCTGCCTGTTACGGCATTTGCCGTCGTAGCTGCCATTCCAAATCCGGCGATCAGGCTGGTGGTCAGAAGCTTACCGATCTGAAAAATGCTATTCTCCAATCCGTTCGGTACGCCGATATACAGGATTTTTCCAAGGATTTTGGTATCCAGGCGCCAATGATTGCTCATGATGATCTTGTCACTTTTCTTAAGCAGCACTACGATCAGCACCGCAGACAATACTCTGGAAAAAAGCGTGGACAGCGCCGCTCCTGCAGCACCGATCCCAACACCGTAGATCAAAATGGCATTTCCCACTACGTTCACCAGATTTGCCACCAGAGATACCTTCATGGACATCTTGGAATCTCCTATCGCACGGAACAGAGCTGCACCACCGTTATAAATTCCCAGAAAAGGAAAGGACACCGCCACAATATAAAAATAAATTCTTGCAGCACTCATGACATCCGCTTCCACATTGCCGTAAAGCAATGCCAGCAGTCCCCTGTTCCAGATCAGCGCTATCGTCATAAACAGAAGGGCCACACCCCCAACCGCTATAAACAGCTGATTGGAAGCCCGGCCTACCATTTCCTTATCTCCGTGTCCCATATATTGCGCCGCCACAACTGCACCGCCGCTGGCCATGGCCGTGAACAGACCGATCAATAACACACAGATACTGTCCACCAGGGAGATTCCGGATACCACGGCTTCTCCACAGCTGGCCGCCATCACTGTGTCAGCCATTCCCATTGCGATTGCCAGAAACTGTTCTATGATCAGCGGCCACAATAATTTTTTCAATGCATCCTGTGAAAATAACATTGTTTTCTCTTCCGTCATAATTTACATCATTCCTTTATCCTTACATTAACATCTGCCAAAATAGCACATTGTCATTGCATTGTAAATAGAAATGTAATTTTATGATTCAGTAACTATTCAGCACCCCATTCGCAAAATCGCCTCTACTAGGCTTTCCTGAATAACATGCTTGCATGTTATTTGCTCATAGTGGTTATTTCGCCCTATAAATAGTTACAGTTCCTGATATGCGAAATAGTCCGCAGCCACCGAACCGCCGGACGCCCCCTGTTCGTTGATGGCAAACAGTCCGTCCTTGACACCGACCCAGCGGCCCGGAGTTGCTTCCACTATCTGTCCCACAGGCTGTAAATTCTCCTCCGTGGTTCCCACGTAGAACGTGCGATAAGTCTCCTTCTCCACCTTCATCTGGATATAAATGACATCACTGTTCCATTCGCCCAGACCGGTGCGCACTTCATCGTCCTTCGTCCAGTTGCCGGTGCGCTGCTGCAGGCTCATTTTGCCGTGTATTTTCTGAACTGCAAGTGCTGTATAACATCCGCCCAGCGATACCAGTCCTGCCACATCGCCGTCCTTCATCTGCTCCAGATGCAGACAGGTGGTAACAGAAAATTCCGGTGCCGGCCACTTCTGCAATAACAGATTGCTGATGTCGCACAGCTGTGTCTTCGGATCCGCCGCCTGTGCATGGAGAAGGAGCTGACCGTCTTTCAGATCGTACCATTCCTTTTTATAATTGGCATTCCACTGCCATTGCAGTCCTAAACGATCTCCTTCGAAGAAATCGCTGTCCTCCGGGGTATCGATGGGATATGCAGTTCCCACTTCCGGCTTCTTGTAACGCAGTACCGGCTCACCACAGCCGTCCACGGCATTTACTCCGATCACCGGCCAGTCGTTTTCCCAGTGCATGGGCTGTAAATGTACGATACGTCCCGCATTGCCCACATCCTGGAAATGCAGGAACCAGTCCTGTCCGTCCGGCGTATCCACCCAGGCACCCTGGTGAGGTCCGTTGACGGGGGAATTGCCCTGGTGCAGGACGATTTTCTCTTCCCAGGGACCGTAAATATTTTTCGACCGCAGTACGGTCTGCCAGCCAGGCTTCACGCCCCCTGCCGGAGCGAAGATATAGTAATAGCCGTTTCTCTTATACAGCTTCGGGCCCTCGATGGTGGGCTGGGTCGCATGACCGTCATAGATGAACTGACCGTCATCCAGCACTCCGGAGCAGTCCGGTTCGATGGGAGACATATACAGCATGCTCTTGAAGCCGATACGGCTTCTGGCGAAAGCAGTTACCATATAAGCTTTGCCGTCCTCATCCCAGAAAGGACAGGGATCGATCCAGCCCACTACCTTTCTGACATAAGCAGGCTCGCTCCATTTGCCCCACGGGTCTGTGGTCTTGCACATCATAATCCCCTCATCCGGCATGGGAATAAATACGTAGTAAGTTCCCTCATGGAAGCGGATGGCAGGTGCCCAGGTACCGCAGCCGTGCACCGGCTTGTCATAATATTCAAAGGGAAGTTTATCCATGATGTAATTGATGACCTTCCAGTTCACAAGATCCTTGGAATGTAACAGAGGAACTGCGGGGGTATTGCAGAAGCTGGAAGCGATCATAAAATAATCCTCTCCCACACGAATGGCATCCGGGTCCGAGTAATCCGTATACAGGATCGGGTTGGAATAGGTGCCGTCGCCCTGATCGGCGATCCACATTTTATGTATCTTCGTTTTGTCCATAGTATCTCCATTCCGCAGCCTTTTGCCGCTGTTTGTTTATAAAATCAGTATAGCAGATATCCCGTCACATCGCGTGTCAATTTCCCATTAGTTTGTGTCAAATCTTGCATTTCAACAGAATAAATGTCATAATAGTGACAAAAGTTGCAGGAGGAAAACACCATGAGTTTCTTTTATCAGAATCGCAAAGAACAACTCTATCTGTATCTGTCCAATAATAATCCTTACGCCGTCCATCTTCACAGACAGCTGGAGTTGATCTATGTCTTAAGCGGTTCCACCACGGTCACTGTGGAACAACAGGAATTTCCGCTGACTCCCGGTCAGGGTGTCCTCGTTTTTCCGAACCAGATGCACGGCTTAAAACATGTGGAACCCGGTCAGAATCTGCTCTGTATCTTCGAGCCGGATTTCTGTCATTCCTTCCGACATTTTTTTCAGAATAAAAAACCCTCACGCAATGATTTTGCCATCTCCACCCTCTCGGAGCACAGCCACATTGCCTTACAGGGACTCGAGGCTCTGGCTTCCACCATGGAAAAAGATCGTCCCACTCCTTCTGATGTGCAGATCTATGCGGAAGGGTATCTGACGCTCCTTTTGGCAGATCTCCTACCCTCTCTCCCCCTGCAGATCCGGAAAAGCACGGAGGATCTGGAGCTGGAGCAGAGGCTGCTTCTCTATCTGGATGCCAACTACACGAAGGAATTGTCCCTGGACAGTCTCTCGAAAGAATTCGGTGTCAGCCGTTTTGTCCTCTCCCGGATATTTACGGAAAAGTTCCACACCACTTTCCCGGATTATATGAATTCCAGAAGACTTGATTATGCCAGAGACCTTCTGCTGTCCACAGAGCTCTCCGTGACACAGATTGCGCTGGATGCCGGCTTTGGCAGCTCCCGTACCTTTTTCCGTGCCTTTCAGGATACCTTCCATACCACTCCGGGAGCTTACCGCAGGCAGACGGAATCTACCCACAACAGCTCCTCGCCCGCCCGGATATAATCCTTCCAGGTACGAACGATCCGTCCCCGGTCAGGTGTCTGACACATCTCCACTGTCACCGCCGTATCCACGCCTTCTCTCGCCAGCCCTTCCTGATCAAATTCTACGAGAAGCTTGCCTTTTCTCACGATCTCATTGGGCAGGACATTACAGCGGTAATAAGTGCTATGAAGTTCTTCTTTATCCTTACAGATATTCAATAGCAGCTCCACCCCGCTGTCCGTGCGGAAACGGATCCGGTTGCCCATAGGATAAAGCTTCAGCACTTTTCCTGCAGTGGGGGCATAGACTCTGCCGTCCGATGGCAAAATGGTAATGCACTTCGTATTGTCATCCGCCGCTTCTTCCGTTGTGTCCTGCAAAGTATCCTGCGATATTTTCCTGATCTCGCCGTTCACCGGGCTCCCTATGGCGGTGCCTTCCATAACCAGCTGTCTGTTCCCTGTTATTTTTCTCTCTTCCTGTCTGTTTACCGCCTCTTCTTCTGTTTCTTCCATGTTCCACCGGATGCTCCTGCCCAACCAGAAACCGATCAGCAGTCCCAGCAATCCCGTTGCCACCACCGCATACATCTGCATGTTTCTACCTTCCTTTTTCCATAATAAGACTCTTACATCTTATTCTGTCTCATTTTCGGGAAAACATGCCAGTTTTTCATTCATAAAATCCAAGAGTATCGCTGTCACGATCCCCGCCGCCACGCAGAACAGATTCCGGGATGCCGCATCCGCCGATGTTGTAAAGCTGCCCCAGGGAACGGTCATCACCGTAGCCGCACCGACGATCCCGAGAATTCCATGAAACATCAACGCATACTGCCTCTCAAACAGCCGGTTTACCAGTTTTGCCAGACAGATGAAAGTCACCACGCACCCTGCCATTCCCGGAAACAGAACCTCCGGTCTCACATGACCGATCCCTTCCACAAAGGGCGTATACAGTCCCAAGGGCATCAATATCGTTGAAAAACTCATGCCCGGAGCGATCACCGACAGTGCAAAGGCAAAGCCGCAGAACAAAAAGCTGAAAAGTCCCGGCTCCACGGTATTTTGAGAGTTCTGCAGCCAGAATAGCAGACTAAGCATTGCCACCAATGTCACGCAGGATAAGATCACATTTCCCACATTCCTGCCCTGTTCTCCCGCTTCTCTCCACAACGAGGGAAGCATTCCCACGATCAGTCCCACAAACACGCAGACAGAAGGCTCCGGGTAAGTCTCTAATACATATGATAACAGATTCGCCACCCCTAAAAATCCTGCTGCCGATCCGATCATATAAGGGAACAATTCCGGCAGATGGGTCCGCCACTTATGTACCGGATCCGACAAAAGCTCCATGATCGGTCGATAGACTCCGAACACTACACTTAAAACGCCGCCGGATATCCCCGGGAGTACCGCTCCCAGACCGATCAGCGCCCCTTGTAATACTTTTCCCAAAAATCTAAGATCCATCGTCATTCTCCGCATCCTGTCACTCTTAAAATCATATGCTTTTTCCATAAGAAAATAGGTCTAAAAATCAAAGATAATTATTGACATTTCGATCGGGGCAATGGTATACTCTAACCGTATTCTAAATGAAAGTCATTGATCTCACATATTTTTGTAAGACATTGCTACTTTTTCACGGATGCTTTACAAAAATATGTGATTTTTTTGTCCTACGTTTTAGAATCATCAAAAGGATCAGGCAAAGCCTGAATTATTAAAGGAGGTACCAATAATGAATAACGGTACAGTTAAGTGGTTCAATGCTCAGAAGGGTTATGGTTTCATCACCAACGATGCTAACGGCGAGGAAGTATTCGTACACTTTTCCGCAATCAATGCTGATGGTTTCAAGTCTCTGGAAGAGGGCCAGAAGGTAACTTTCGATACCGAGTGCGATCCTCAGAACAGCAGCAAGATCCGTGCTACCAACGTTACTGTTGTAGCTTAATAGCAAGGCAAACCAAAAGGATCAGTCCCTTAGGGCTGATCCTTTTTTGTAACTATTTATAGGGCGAATGCGGTTCTGGTTTCAGATTTTCTTTTGTATACATGATTTTCTCGCTACTTTCTCAGCTCAGGCACGAAACTGTCAAAGATAAAGATATCGAAATGCTTTCTCGCTTCATCCAGCTCCTGCTGGCTCTTGATAGTCCAGGCTGCTGCGGTATTATGATACAGGCCTCTGCAAAGCTTTCTTGACAGGATCTCGGGATAATGATGATTGTATGCCACGAAATCCGGCTTCGTCACGAAGTTCAACAGCAGATTCTGCAGGATAAAATACAATACTCCCACATACTCTCCTTCCTTCAGGAAAGCATCGGACAGCTGTCCGCGCACCAGTTCCGGATGATTCTTACGATACCACCGCACTCCCAGCGGATTAAAGGACTCCATGCAGTACATTCCCTTGTAGGCCCGAAGTATCTTATCCGCAATAGGGCACAGGGACAGGTCGGTACGCTCGATCTTGAACTCCACGATCAGAGGTACTTTTCCGTCCACCATCTTAAGCACATCCTCGAACTTCGGGATCTTCTCCGTGGACTCACACAGATGGAACTGCTGCAATTCCTCATAAGTGTAATCACAGATTTTTCTTTCGCCGCCGCAGACTCTTTTTAAGGTAAAATCATGGAACACCACGGGAATCCTATCCTTCGTCAGCTGAATATCCAGTTCGATACCGAAGCCTGCGTCCACTGCCTTGCGGAATGCTGCCATGGAGTTCTCCGGAGCCTCCGTGGCATTGTCATGCAGACCTCTGTGAGCATAGAGCCATTCCTTAAAAGGGGCTGTGTCCGGTTTGTGCAGCATCCTCGGCATGATCATGAGAAAATACAGAACTGCGAGAACCACCAAAACAATCAATAAGATTCCTAATACTTTCATTCCTATAACCTTCTATCTTCCTGTAACTTTTTACAGCGAATCCATACCGTTTCTATCACAGTATAGATTCGCTGCCTTTTACTTTAATCCACTACTCTTTTATTTTCAAGTAGGTATTTCTTAAGATTCTCCAAAGAGCTTACAACACATTTGTTAAATTGTATCGTCCTGCCAAGTATATACCGAAGTTATCCGCATCAGTCATCTACGTCAAAGTTCTCCAGAATGCTCTCCTTCTTCTGGGGCTTCACATCGCCGTGACGTACCTGGGTCATAGTAAGGAATGCCATCAGGGAGAAGAACAAGGCATAGGGAAACAGGGTGTTATAGGACACGTTTTCCAACAGGAATCCGGAGAGTACCGGTGTCAGGATCTGCGCTGCCATGGAGAACGTATAATAGGTTCCGGTGAATTTACCCACATCGCTGCCACTGCTCATGGCCACGATCATCGGATAGGAATTCACGTTGATTGCCGCCCATGCCACACCGATCAGGGCAAATGCCACATTGACGAGGGGGTGATATTCTCTTGCAAAAATAGCGGCTCCGTAGCAGGCTGCCATCAGCAGAACACCGCCCATGATAGTCTTCTTACGACCGATCTTCGCAGAGATGTTTCCAATGGGAATATAGCTCAGAATAGCAGCTACCGTCGCTACCATCAGACAGTTGGCGAAGCTTCCGCCCTCCATCTTCCATACTACCTTCGTATAGCGGGAAAAAGCTGTGGTCACGGCATTATACGCGGTGAACCATAAGAAGATAGATGCAAGCATGAAGTACATACTGCGCTTCACTTCCTTGGGCATACCTTTTGCATTTTCGGTCTTTCCCATCTGCTGTTTTCCGTCGGAAGCTTTTGCCTCTCCGGTGTCTCCCACTGCCTCGATTTCTCCGGCAGCTTCCACACCTTCCGCCATGGCTTTTTCTTCTGTTGTTCCTGCATTTGCCGTCTCTGCCTTCTCGACTTCTTCCCGCAGCTTATTTTCCCGGATAGTGATCACAAGAATTCCCACAGCGATCGCCATGACTGCTGCGATGCTTGCGAACAGGGGCAGATAGTCTGGTGTCTCACCTTTTCCCACCAATACCTTGATCATGATCAGAGCATAGACACCGCCCACAGCTCCCATGAGGTTGATCACCGCATTGGCACGGCTGCGCAGATGGTTCGGGGTTACATCCGGCATCAGTGCTACCGCCGGGGAACGATACAGTCCCATGGACACCAGGGTGAAAAACAGCACCGCCAGGAAGATCACCTGGTTACTGAAGGACTCTCCGGTGCTCCATCTTGCTTTTTCCGCATTGTCGATCATCGGCAACAGCATCATGAAAATTACCGCCAGGATCGTACCTGCCACGATAAAGGGCATTCTTCTGCCAAGCTTCGTATGTACCTTATCTGACAGCATACCGAACACCGGCAACAGAAAGATCGCCAGCACATTGTCAAGTGCCATCACCGCTCCCGTCATGGTCTCACCCAGATGATAGGTATTCTGCAGGATCAGGGGGATGATGTTGTCATACATCTGCCAGAAGGAGCAGATGCTAAGAAAAGCCAGTCCGATCAGAAACGTTCTTTTGTAATTTAATTTTGTCTCCATAAGAAAACCTCCCAAGTTGATAGTTTTATTTTATCAGAGGGGGATGCCATGCGCAATCTTCGGGAGTAAAATCGATGTAAATTTTCTTTTCGAAACTGCTTTTGCATTGAGCTCCTGTTTCAAAGCATCAACCACCATGAAGTGACAAAAGTCGTTCCAACGTGGCACACTGACTGGTCCACCGCCTGAGAAAACGCTGAAATATCACACTTTCTCCTTGAAATATGTGGGCTTTTATGTATAATGGAAGAAGTGACTTTGTAACGCATATAAATAAGAAGAGGTTTTTAGAATGATCAGTGCAAACAACGTAACTTACCGTGTGGGTAAGAAAGCATTATTCGAAGATGTCAACATCAAGTTTACCGAGGGCAACTGTTACGGACTCATCGGAGCCAACGGTGCCGGTAAATCCACCTTTTTGAAGATCCTGTCCGGTCAGCTGGACACCACCAAAGGTGATATCGTCATCACCCCCGGTCAGCGTCTCTCCGTGTTGGAGCAGGATCATTTCAAATACGACGAGAATGTGGTTATGGATACCGTTATCATGGGTAACGCGCGTCTCTTCCAGATCATGAAGGAAAAGGATGCCATCTATGCCAAGGAAGATTTCAGTGATGAGGACGGCATCCGTGCCAGCGAACTGGAAGCAGAATTCGCTGAGATGGACGGTTGGGAAGCAGAATCCAATGCCGCCATGCTGTTAAACGGTCTGGGCATCGGCACCGAGTTCCACTACTCTCTCATGAAGGATTTAGACGGCAGCCTGAAGGTGAAGGTCCTGTTAGCCAAAGCACTGTTCGGTAACCCCGACATTCTGCTGCTCGACGAGCCTACCAACCATCTGGATCTGGATGCGATCGCATGGCTGGAGGATTTCCTGATCGATTTCGAGAATACCGTTATCGTAGTATCCCATGACCGTTATTTCCTGAACAAGGTATGTACTCAGATTGCCGACATCGACTACGGCAAGATCCAGCTGTATGCCGGTAACTATGACTTCTGGTATGAATCCAGCCAGCTGCTGGTGAAGCAGATGAAAGAAGCCAATAAGAAAAAGGAAGAAAAGATCAAGGAATTACAGGAGTTCATCTCCCGTTTCTCCGCAAATGCTTCCAAATCCAAGCAGGCTACTTCCAGAAAACGTGCCTTGGAAAAAATTGAGTTGGATGACATTAAGCCCTCCAGCAGAAAATATCCCTATATCGACTTCCGTCCCGAGCGTGAGATCGGTAACGAAGTACTGGCTGTGGAGCATCTGTCCAAGACCATCAACGGAGAAAAGGTTTTAGATGACATCTCCTTTACTCTGGGTCGTGAAGACAAGGTGGCTTTCGTAGGAAGCTGCGAACTGGCGAAGACCACTCTGTTCCAGATCCTTGCCGGAGAGATCGAGCCGGACGAGGGAACCTACAAGTGGGGTGTTACCACTTCCCAGTCCTACTTCCCGAAGGATAATACCGCAGAGTTCGACAATGATATGACCATCGCCGACTGGCTGACCGGCTACTCTCCCGTAAAGGATGCTACTTATGTCCGTGGTTTCCTGGGACGTATGCTGTTCGCCGGCGAAGACGGTGTGAAGAAGGTCCGCATCCTCTCCGGTGGTGAGAAGGTTCGCTGCCTGCTATCCAAGATGATGATCAGCGGCGCCAACTGTCTGATCCTGGATGAGCCCACTAACCATCTGGACATGGAATCCATCACCGCGCTGAACAACGGTCTGATCAAGTTCCCCGGTGTGGCACTGTTCTCCTGTCATGACCACCAGTTCGTACAGACCACTGCCAACCGTATCATCGAGATTCTGCCGAATGGCAGTCTGGTAGACAAGATCACTACCTACGATGAGTACCTGGCAAGCGATGAAATGGCAAGAAAGCGTACTGTATTCACCGCACAGACCGAAGACGACGAGAACTAAGACGAATAAAATGGATGCCGGTGCTGCCGACATCCATTTTGTTAATTTCCCAATTCTGTTTCGTTGAATGCTCTCCATTAAAACATGTAATATTTACAAACACTGTCTCTATACGCATAAACTAACTCTGATGTATGTTAATGCGGACCAGTCCCCAAAAATAATCTCAGAAAGGATAGAAATATGGTAGATCTTCATGTACATTCCACCTGTTCCGACGGTACCTTTACCCCGGAAGAATTAGTTGATTATGCAATTCAAAAAGGCTTAACCGCCTTCGCTCTCACCGATCACGATACGGTAAACGGACTGGACCGGGCGATTCGATATGCAGAGGAACTGCGGCAGGCTCAGGCGGCATCACCGTCTGACGCTCCCGCCTCTCAGGTGCCGGAAGTGATCCCCGGTATTGAACTGTCTACGGAATATCAGAGCAAAGATATCCACATGGTTGGTCTTTTCATTGATTACCGCCAGCCGGAGTTTGCCCATTATTTAGAAGATTTCATTCGTTCCCGCGAGAACCGCAATGAAAAAATGTGTGTGCTTCTCAGAGAGCATGACATTGACATTACTTACAAGGCACTTCTGGCGGAATTCCCCGGTGCGGTTATCACCAGAGCTCATTTTGCAAGATATCTCCTCTCCCACGGCTATATCCAGAGCATGAAGGAAGCATTTGACCGCTACGTAGGCGATCACTGTCCCTGCTTTGTTCCCAGGGAAAAGGTGACACCCGCTCAGGCTGTGGAACTGATCCTGGGGGCCGGCGGCGTACCGGTGCTGGCACATCCGATCCTCTATCACATGAGCGATGATCGTCTGGATACTCTCGTAGCGGAATTGAAAAAAATCGGCCTCGTGGGCATCGAAGCCATTTACAGCACCTACAATACCGCCGAGGAACGCCAGATTCGGGGGCTTGCCTCCAAATACGACCTGAAGATCAGCGGCGGCTCCGACTTCCACGGCGCCAACAAGCCAAAGATCGACCTCGGAACCGGCTGGGGGAAGCTGTATGTACCGGATGAAGTGCTGGAAAATCTGCGCCTGGAAAAGAAATAAATTGAAAGTTACGCGGGCAATGAGCCGCGCATAGGCATAGTGAGGACAGCGATGGACGCTTGCGCACAAATCGCTGTCTTTACTTTTGCCTATGCGGCGAACGCCCTCCTGTGCCTCTATTCCGTCGCAGCGTGGGCACAGGAGATAGGAACAAGCTTCTCTGTGCCCTTCTTCCGCCTCAACTTGGGCACAGGAGATAGGAGCAAGCTTCTCTGTACCCTTCTTCTGCCTCAGCGTGGGCACAGATGACAGGAGCAAGCTTCTCTGTACCCTTCTTCCGCCTCAGCGTGGGCACAGATGACAGGAGCAAGCTTCTCTGT
>ERZ1034753.566-NODE-566-length-13214-cov-4.928642_pt1 | contig 13214 bp, 8 predicted proteins | sample MGYA00520702_ERZ1034753 | MGnify/ENA primary metagenome ERZ1034753 (study PRJEB33766, sample SAMN09781700) | gut metagenome | biome: gut microbiome | host: Homo sapiens | place: Madagascar | study: EMG produced TPA metagenomics assembly of the PRJNA485056 data set...
TTCCGTTTATCACATGACCGCTTCCTTTGTATAGACGATGATGTATATCACATAGGTGCATCCATTAAGGACTTAGGCAAAAAGTGGTTTGGCTTCTCCAAGATGGAGATACTTACACCAGACGAATTGGTAGAACGAATCAATAGAGGGTAATACATACGAAAATTTCAAGAAAAAGAACTTAATACATGTATATAAAGTAAGCAATGAAAAGGATTTGGATTTTTCTGATGGCGATGCTCAGCATCGTTTTTTTTACAGGTTGCGATAAGACTGACGAACCTAACGGACCGTTTTTTGACTATGACAATCTGTTTGATAAGACTTATACTATTAACGACGATGGTTGCTGTGTGCTTAAAGATTGCGAGCCCACAATAGCCACAGTGGTTGAGGATGTGGTGAAAGGATATGGCTGGAAAGTTATAGGCATGTATAAAGTGCAGAATAACGGCAGACTTTCAAAAACGAACTACCTCTCAGGCAATGGCGGTGGATATGTAGATTATTGGTTTAAACCGGACGGACATCTGATAGGATTTCAACATGGTGATACCGATGGTAAGTTCTATAACAAGACCGAATGGTTTTATGATGCAGTGACTGGATTCATCATGCGCGGTTCGGCAAGTCAAAGTATGCAAAATCGCTATATGCAAGTGTTGTCTGTGGTTATACTTCAAAGAAAAGAGTCAAATAGGTTCTATATGTACACCTTGCAGAAACTGGGCGATACCACCGTTGAACATGATAATGTGAAACCATTCTACGGCATGGTGATTTATCAGCGCATGACGGACAACGAACTTGCGGAGATAAAGAAAACGTACGATTATGATGCAAACATAGATTTTACGGATCATCTCGGCACATCAATGCTTCCAAACCCTGCGTTGGAGTAATTCGACTCCATAGTTTGGAAATCTGACAACAGTTCACTTCCTGACAGATATGTTGTACAGGATGCATCCTCCAAGTAGGACGGTGGCCTCCGCGCCACGTCCTCCATGAGATAACCTATTTCGCTTCAAAGCCCTTAATACACCAAGCACAGTTTTTGCAGGTTCTCCTCAAAGTGGTCTTTATCAATGGCATTGTTCTTCAGCGTAGAGCGATAGTTGTATATCGTTTGTGGCGAGTAAGACAAGATGCCCGCTATCTTTGCACTTTCAGTAATACCCAAACGTATCAAGGCCGCTACGCGCACGGGGGGGGGTAAATTCGTTTTCGTCTTTAAGCTGTATTTGTGCCTCGGGCACGAGCAAGGTGTTCAGCTCTGTTATAAACGAAGGATAGAGCGACAAGAATATTTTATCAAACTGTAAAAAGAAATTTTGCTTTGCTTCCTCAGTATGTTTTGACGAAGAAAGCATGCTCAACAATTCCTGTTGCTGATTGGCCTTAATTTTCCTGATAACCAACTTACGCAAGTTGTCTAATCTCTCAATATATTGATAGCAAAGATTAATATAAGCATTTGCCATATTCTCACGCTTTGCAATTGTGTTTTCAAGTTCGGTATTCGTGTTTGCAAGGGCTTTATTATCCTTTTTCTGTTGACTATTAATGCTGTATAACTGTTCAGTCAACGCTTTCAGTTTCTGTTCATTTTGTTTCAGTTGTTGGTTCTTCCGCTTCACGTAAACCACATTGGCGATGACCACCCCCAACAGCACAATAATACAAACTAACGCCGACTTATGCCAAACAGCTTGTTGTTCAAGCTTATCGGTGTAGGCTGACAATAGAACATTAAAGTTGTTATATAAATTAACACGTCGTAGGCGGTTATTCATCACGTTGGCATCATTCAATGCAAGGTTGATATATACTTGTGCTTTATCAATGTTATTTTTGTTTTTGTAAAGCAGCAAGGCCAAATCTTGCAGAGCAAAACTCTCATTGGAAGACGACATCACATCGCTCATAGCAGCAAGAAGCAGATAACGTTCTTGCAGCTCATATTGTTTATGCTTGCGATAAGCCTTCGACAACACAAAGGCCGACATTCCATATAAAGGGTTATTGGGCTTTGTTAGACTCATGGCCTTATTAAGACAGGCACTAATATCTTTAAGAGGCCCGTCTGAGAGATAGAGTTGCACACCTTTCAAACGATAATACTGTGCATCTTGCTTCGAATAATAATACAGTGCCTTGGTGATATACTCGTTAAAGAGCTTTTTATAATGCTCACTAAACTCGGAGTTCCCACTATAAGCGTTCAGGCTAAAATAAAGTGCGCTTTGGGCACAATTGTAAAGATAATTTTGGTGGGTGTCAGATGGCGGGATATTGAGCTGTTCAAGACACTGTTTGGCCTCAATATAAAAACCTCTGAAAACATACGATCGGGCCTTGAGCATCTGAAACCTGTTATAATAAGCCGAAAGGTGGGTCTGCTGTGCCAGGTGTGTTCCTTTTTGAACATACACCATAGCCGAATCGTAAATATAGGGGCTATAGCCATTAACCAACTGTTCATACAAGCGCAACTTTTCCTCAGCGTCGGTTACGTAGGTGGCGCTAAGTTTTACGTTTTGAAGCTCCTTATCTCTGAGGGCATAATATTCGGCCCGATGGGCAATGACAGAGTCTAACTGTTGATATAGACTTTTATTGTCGGCCTGGGCGCGAAAGGCCGAAAAGCAAATGGCAATAAGTATGATCAATAGTCGCATAGCGAAATAGTATTTGTTGGGATAATAGGGATAATGATTTATTTACTACAAAATTATAAGTTTTATTCTAATTTCAAGCATATTTTTGCCTCTTTTTTCGGGGGGGGGAATTTTCGAATGCTACTTTGTTATAATTTGAAAGCTGCATAACCTATTGATTTATAAACTATTATAATAAACCATCAATATTAGAAACCTACTTCACACCTACGCTACAACTTTTTACATACAATTTATAAATACCTTTGCACCCCGAAAAAAGATTGTCGCACAAAACGCTACATGAAAAAGAACATTCAGGCATACAATAAGGATAATAAGATAATAAAATAATTTGATTACTCAACTTAATAAAGATGTTTAAAAAGTTATCACAAAAAATTTATTTTATGGCAACTTTCTTGCTCTTTACCTTGCCCATAGGTGCCGCAAACACCTATGGTGAGGATGTAAGCGAAAAGGTTGTGATGCAGAATTCAAATCCCAATGCAGAACATTATTTTAACAACCGTCGTGCCCTTGTAGGATCGGGCTGTTTGATTAACAGTGTAGGCGATGGCGTAAAGGTTTTGAAAGGTGTAAAAAACTTGCAGAACCTTTGTAACGACGATTTGAATGACTATGCCGAATTGCCCGGCCTTGCCGACGTTGTCGTAGGCGGAAGCCCTGTTATTAGCGTTAAAGACAACATGCATTATTATGCTGGCGGTACCGTTGCTGGCTTTGCTATCTGCGCTAAATCAGATGCCAGCATCTTGACACTTAACTTAGCTAAATTTTACAAAATTCAGTTTCTTAAGGATGGCGAAAATGTAGGCAAACTTCAAGATATTTCTACCGGAAAGTCGATTACAGGTCTTGGCCTGTCGCTGCTTACCTTTCCTGGCTCTGACCAGGTAGACAAATTGTATATGGCAACGGCCCCAGGCGATTTTGATGAAATAAAGCTCGTGCAGTGTGGCGTTGATGCTAAATTGGGCGATGTGATAAACCTCAGATATGCATTTGTGGGCGACGCTCGTGAATATACCATTACGTTAAACAAAGACAATGGTATGGAAAAATATGCTCAAGAGCAGGGCCGTAAGAAATTTACTGTGGAAGCGCATGGTGAAAAGCCTACTCACACAGACTTAGAAGTATCACGCGACGATGTGATTGACGAAAATCTTACCAATGGCTATGCTGCCGTTGTAGGAGCAGTATTTCCCGTATCAACACCTGTTACTGTTGTTGCCATACCTACTGACGGCAAAGAGGCGTTTCCTAAAGGAACAGAGGTGGGCTTCAAGTATAATGGATTTAATTTGGCCAACCTTTCGGTAGGCTCGGGTGTTGACCTCACACTTTACAACAAGGAAAATAAGGAAATAGGCACATACAGCCTCTCAAGTACTGTTTTAGGTCTTGGAGTAATCGAGGTTAGTAAGGATGGCGAACTGGTAATGAAGGCCCCTGCCGACTTTTCTGCAGCAAAGATCTATTTCAAAGGCATAGGCATAGAAGTAGGTGGCACGAGCGTTAACTACGCCTTTGTGCGCATGGCTCCTGATGCTGCCACACACCATTGTGCCATCAATGCTACCTCAAGCCGCGACGTGTCTGGCGAATATAACGCTTTCACCTTGCAGCATAACGACACGGTGCCCGTAAAATGGAATATCATAGAGCAACCTGAAGGCTCAAACATCTCGCTGAACGAGACTACTGGCGAAGTAACTAACATCTCTATCTCGGGCAAGTATGTCTTTAAGGCACAAGCGTTGAACGACGATTGCTACGAATATACCACCATCAACTATGCCCCTGTGGCACTGGACCAGAACAACGGTGTAAACATTCTTGTAAACAAAGAGGGCGAACAGCCCAAATATGTATTGAGCGACAAGTCGGGCGGCGGCGTGCTGACCATCTTCAATGATATGAATAACGAGTCGGCCATCCTCACCCCCACCCTTAACGACTATGCCTATCGCGAGCCTGGCGTACAGCTGATCGAGAACCACGGCCTCATCGGCATCAAGACCGCCGACGGCTCATCATTTAGCGAAGGTCTTGCAGGCCCTGCACGAGCTGCCTTTAATGGCAAGATGAAGGCTGGCTTCGTGGTTTCGGCCAAGGCTACAGGTTTGGGCGCCGACGTGTTTAAGTTTTACAATGTAAAGCTGTTCTATAAAGGAAAGGAAATAGAAGGCAAGGTTACTACCCACTGGGATGCTATCTCGGTCGGTCTTATCGGTAGCGAGCAGACACGCAAGATGCGCTTAAGCGTTGATGTGCCCGCTGGTTGCCCCTTCGACGAGATTGTGCTCTACAACACTGGATTGCTTTCTGCCGACCTCGCACAGCTGAACATATACTATGCTTATGTGGCCGATGCCGAGACCGACAACGCCGCCACAAACATGCTGTATGACGCTGAGGTGGTATCGACACAAACCACTAACGCCTCTATCGACTTTGCTAAAACTACCGTCTTCCAAACCGTTAACGTTGGTAATGGCTTCGACAATTTGAGCAACTTGGTTGACAACGACAAGAAGTTTACAACAGCATACAAGCTGCCAAAAATTCTGACCGTGGGCACAGGTGCAACCATCGCCGTTAATATAGGCAAGATAGTGGATAAAGGACAGAACCTTATTATGGTAACCTCTGACCCCGCCACTTTGCTGGGCCTTGGCTTAGGAACAGGTATAAAGATGGTAACCTATCTTGATGGCCAGGAGAAAGAAACCGTGAAGAGCTGGAAGGTGCTGGGTGCCGACGTGATAGGTGGTAAGGGCGATGGCTATGCTGTGCTCGAAACACAAGAGCCGTTTGATCAGGTGCGCATTACATCTGCCTATGTAGCCGATCTGCTTGACCCCGTAGAGATAAAGGGCTTTGCGCTGCGCACTAACAAGAACGACGACGGAACGGTTAGCACACAGAGCGATGTGCTGATACTGAACGAAGACGTGAAGCTGAATGAAACGAAGGCTTATACAAAGGCCAAAATGCTGCTGCGCCGCACATTTACAAATACAAAGAACGCTGACGGCACAAAGGGTTGGAATTCGATAGTTCTGCCTGTTGACATGACAGCCGCTCAGGTGATAGATGCCTTTGGCAAAGGCACACAGGTAGCTAAGTTTAACGACTTAGACGAAAACTGGATTAAGTTTGAAACGGTTTCTGTAGCGGGCGAAGGTGTAGTGCTCGAAAAGAACACACCTTATATTATATTCCCCACCCAAAAGGCATATAACAACTACGAATATACCATCAACGGTAAAACAGAAACCCTCGCTGGCCCTGTATATGTAGCCAACGGCATTAACTATGAAGACCAAACGGCTTATATAGAGAACAGCGTTAACGGCACGTCCCAGAACATGACCTTCTTCGGTTCGTATGACAACAAGACAACTGTGTCGGCCGACTCATATATGTTTAGCAAGGGCGACCTTGTTCACACCAGCAAGCCACACACCATAAAGGCTTACCGCTGCTGGCTGAAGGAAAACACACCGTCGGGCAAGCTGCTGCAGTTCTCGCTCAACAATAACAACATGGGCAACACTACGGGCATACAGGTGGTGGAAGAAAACAAGCGTAACGCTAACTCTGGCATCTACAACATGGAGGGCATGCGTATGAACACCAACAACGTTAATGAGCTGTCGAAGGGCGTGTACATCGTAAACAACAAGGTAGTAGTAGTAACAAAATAAAGACAGAACACTAAGATGAAAAAAACATATATATCGCCCGCTATCACCGTTATCTGTGTTGAAAGTTCAGAACTGATGTCGGTGAGCGGATGGTCTCCTGATGGCGACAAGAAAAACGGATTTAACATCGTTGAAGAAGACGAGACAAACGGTGGCTATTTTAAGGATGATGACTTTTAAATAAAAATGGTAACGCTTTAAAAGGCAAACCCCATGGTTACATTTTTCGTAATCATGGGGCTTTTGGTTTATGTATAGGCCATAAGAACGGCTATTACTCTATAAAGACATCAAAGTCGAGGTCGGCATCTTTGGCCTTCGTGGTGGTAGGCTTTGTGGGTTTGGGCTTGGCCTTGAGGTTACCCTTTTCGTCGAACATGCCATAGGTGGTGCGCAAGACGATGAACTCGGTGCGGCGGTTCAGCTGGTTGCATATCTCTTGCTTCTCGGGGTCGAGCTTCTTGATAAACTCCTCGGTCAGCACGTCGCCCTCTTTCAGCCATGTCAGCTTCTCAGTCAGCTTCTTCTTAATGGTCTTGGGTTTCTCCTTGCCATAGCCCACGGGCGAGAGACGTTCAGCGGCAATGCCTTTCTCTACCAGATAATTAACCACGCTCTCGGCACGGCGCTGCGCCAACTTTTTATTATACACCGATGAGCCTTTATAGTCGCAATGCGACGACAGCTCGATGGTAACGTTGGGGTTCTCGTTCAACAGGCGCACCAGCTCGTCGAGCGCCGTTTGCGACTCGGGGCGCAAGGTGGCCTTATCAAAATCGTAGAAGATGTTGTCGATAAGCACGGGGGCCGTGATTGATGCCAAGGGGAACTGTAGCACATACTCGTGCGAGTCGGGCTTAGGTTCTACCTTCAAATCTTCTTTATGGTTAAGGAAGCCCTTGCAGGTGGCCAAGAACATATACTCGACACCAGGCGTGAGCACCTTCTCAAACGAACCGTCGCTCTTCACGCCCAACTTAAGGTTGGTGCCGTCGGTGCCTATCATATATACCTGTGCGGCGGGCAACTCGTAGCCCTCTTGCTCGTACACCCATCCCTTTACGCTCTGTATAATCTCGGGGTTCTCAAAGCTGTATATGTGGTCCCAGCCACGGCCATCGCCACGGTTTGACGAGAAGAAGCCACGGTTCTTCACTCCCTCAAAAGTCATGCCAAAGTCGTCGGCCTGCGAGTTGAGCGGATAGCCCGGATGTTCAAGCTCGTAGCGCCCGTTTTTCTTGGGGTGGGCAATGAAGATGTCGAGGCCACCGAGGCCTGGATGCCCGTCAGACGAGAAGTAGAGGTCGCCATTAGGCCGAAAGGTGGGAAAGGCCTCGTTGCCAGGGGTGTTGATGGGAAGGCCCAGGTTTTCAACACCGCCAAAGCCCGCCGCCGTAATGCGCACGCGCCATATATCGAGGCCACCCTGACCGCCAGGCATGTCAGAGGTAAAATATAGCCACTGCCCGTCGGGCGAAATGGCGGGGTGTGCGTAGCTCGACAGCGTGTCTTTAGTTAGCTCAATGCTGGTGGCCTTGCCCCATGCGGCATCGGCACGAGTCGACTTAACAATTTGTGCATAGCGCGGATACGAGGGGTCGGTCACACACTGCGTGAGGTACATCTCGCGCTGGTCGGTAGAAAGGCAGCTGGCTCCCTCGTCGTAGGCGGTGTTTAGGCCACCCGTTACGGCTTCGGGTTTCGACCACTTGCCTTTATCATCCTTTGTCGATACAAAGATGTCGCCATTCTTGGTACCTGTAATGCCGCTCAGCTCGTCGCCCTCGGCCTCGTTGCGCGTCGAGGTAAAGTAAAGTTGGTCAAACTGGTCGCCGCAGAGCATGGGCGAGAAATCGGCTCGGCGCGAGTTGAACACATCCATACGCTTTACGGTGTAGCGCGAGCCCTGTTTCTTCCATTCTTGGGCGTGGCGGGCAGCATACAGGCCGTTTTTGGCCAGAAGGTCGTTGGGCAGCGAGTCGAGCACGGACAGAAATTGTGCTTCGGCCTGTTTATAGTCGCCATTCTTTAGCAGCTGGCGAGCATACTGCAGCTGGTCGTCGGCCGTGGCCTGCTGGTAGCGTATGGCGTTGCGATAGGCGGCTACGGCCTTGGGCGTGGCATTAATCTTGTTATAGCACATAGCCATCTTGCGGGCTATGCGTCCGCGCTGGTCGCGCTCCTTGGCTGGCGTTTTGTTGTAGGCCTGCTTATATTGTGCCGCCGCATCATAATATTCGCCTATGGCAAGATGCTTCTCGGCCTTCTTCAGGTTTTTCTCGGCTCCGCAGCTGGCCAGCAGTGTGGTGCCAAGGGCTACGCACAAGGCCATACAAAGGGTGCTGCAAAGGGTGCCCCAATGGGGCTTATGGTGATGATGTTGCATATACATAATGTAGCAAAAGCTTTTACTATAATAATAGGTGTACGAAAAGAAAACGAAGAAAACGCCGTTTTATTGTGCTCACGCAATGCTGTGCAAGGGGGCGGGGTAAGTAATAAGGTTGTGTTTTGACAATTTAATAATATATTATTCTATTATTATACTCGCAATGCTCTGCATTGCTTGTTGAGTTTTTAAACATTAATTATCATTAATGACGCATTAATTATCATTAATACGCGCTTCGCACGATACTTTATTAATGTTTAAAACTAAACGCTCATAGCGCGAGATACATTGGCATAACAAACATTATTATTTGTTACAAAACGGGGATGTAAGCAGCGGGGGCAAGAAAAAAAATAACATAAATTTGCATTATTCAATATAAAATCACTAACTTTGCACCCGACTTACAGAGCGTAAGTTAAGGGGTGTCCGATATTTCGGGCTGAGATTATACCCTCAAACCTGATCCGGGTAATGCCGGCGTAGGGATTGAAAAGGTGCCTAACAGCGCCCCTTTTTTGTGTTTTATATTTTCAGGTTAATTATTTCAACATGAAACATTACATGAGCATTGCGCTGATGTCTACTTGCGGACTTGCCGCACAGACCGCTACAGCGCAGAACGCCATCGACACCGTGAAGGTGCAACAGGTGGCCGAAGTGGTGGTTAAGGGCGTGCGTGCCACAAAGAACGCACCGTTTGCCGTAGCCAACATTAACAAATCAGAATTAAAAAACTTCTCAACAAGTGGTAAAGAGCTGCCCTTCTTGTTCAGCCGCACACCGGGTGTGGTAGCATGGAGCGACAACGGTACTGGCGTGGGCAATGCCTCTATTCGTATTCGTGGAGCCGCTGGCAGCCGCATTAACGTTACCCTCGATGGCGTATGCCTCAACTCGCCCGAAGACCAGTCGGTGTTCTGGGCAAACATGAACAGCTACAGCGCACTGATGGGTAGCGCACAGATACAGCGCGGTGTAGGTACCTCTACCAACGGCGATGGCGCCTTTGGTGGTAGCATCTCACTTGCTACAGCTGCCCCCTCGCTCATACCTACAGCCGAGCTCACTGGCTCATACGGCTCGTTTGGCACTTATAACACAGGCATCAGCTTCTCAACAGGCTTGCTGGGCAAGCACCTTATCTTTGACGGAGCCTACCACGAGAGCGCCACACAGGGCTATGTTAATGCTACCGATGGCCGCGCAGGCTCTTACTATGGTGGCCTTACTTGGCTGGGCGACAACTTCCAAATTCGCTATAAAAACATTGGCAACTTTGAGAAAACGGGCCAGGCATGGAACGGCGTGATGACCAGCGACTATAACACCAACGGCTTGTTCCCCAACATTCACTCATACAAAGACCTGTGGGAAGCCGGACTGGGACGCGTAAACACACTGGTTGAAGACGTGGTATACGACCCCGCTGGATGGGCTGCTGGCAACTATCAAACACAGCGTTACACGCTGCGCGACGGTAGCGAGTGGCAGCACACCACCGACAACTTTTATCAGAACCACAACATCCTTTCGGCAGCATGGACACCGTCGGCACAGTGGAGCCACAACTTGGCCCTGCACTACACCTACGGCCAGGGCTACTATAAGGAGCTGAAGCACCAGACCTCGCTGGCTAAGAAATTTGGTTTGCCCGAAAACAAAGATTATAAAGACGACGCCATTCGTAAAAAAGGCTTGACACAGAACGCCTACGGCATGGTGTATAACGTAACCTTTAAGAACGACAACTGGGACGTAATGGCAGGTACCAACCTGCAGCGCTTCTCTTGCAACCACTGGGGCTACCTTACCTACATTGGCAACCAAGAGCTGGAGCAGAAATATTTTGACAAGAACGGCAAGTATAAGTATTACGACTCGGATGCCGACAAGAACGACTACAGCGCCTTTATCAAGGCTACCTATAGTTTCTTAGAGCACTGGAACGTGTTTGCCGATGTGCAATATCGCCACGTAGATTATACTACCGATGGCCTGAACGACAAGTTTGTGAAGAAAGACGGCAAGTATGTTAACTATGTGCTGAACGTAGACGAGAAGTTTAACTTCTTCAACCCCAAGGCTGGTATCAGCTATACCAACGGTGCACACAAGGCTTACGCTTCGGTAGCCATGAGCAACCGCGAGCCCGAACGCAACAACTATACCGATAATGGTAGCTTCGATTTCCCCAAAGCTGAGAAGCTGATCGACACCGAGTTTGGCTATCAGTATACTGGCAGCAACTGGTTTGCTGGCGCCAACTTCTACTATATGAGCTATGACAACCAGCTGGTGCAGACTGGTAAGCTGAGCGACATAGGCGAGGCGCTGACCACAAACATCAAAGACTCGTATCGTATGGGCGTAGAGCTGAGCGCTGGATGGAGCCCCCTGTCATGGTTGAGCCTGCAAGGTAACGCCGCCCTGAGCCAGAATAAGATTAAGAACTGGGACGAAGAGGTAGAAAGCTGGGACGAAGCTGGCTATGTACACCACAACCACTACGACAAGTCGACATTGGCTTACTCGCCCTCGGCTATCTTGAATGGCTTTATCGACTTCCACTACCAGGGCTTTGCCGCTACATGGCACACCAACTTTGTAAGCAAGCAGTATGTTGACAACACTGAGAGCGACGAGCGCTCGCTGCCCTGCTACTCGCAGAGCGACCTGCAGCTGAGCTTCCAGAGCGACGTAACAAAGGCTGCTGGCATCAAAAACGTGAAGTTGGGTCTCGACTTTAACAACATCTTCAATCGCCACTATGCCGCTAACGGCTATACATGGTATGGCTGGTATAACGGCGGACAGCGCTACGCTGCCATGACCTACATGCCTATGGCTGGCTTTAATGTCATGGGACACGTTACTTTGAAGTTCTAATTTATAGTTGACGAGTTGACAAGTTGACGAGTAGACAAGCTGATAGTTTTGCCGCTCTATTGTTGGGCATGGTAGCAGCTTGTCAACTTGTAAACTAGTTGACGAGTTAACAAGTTGACGAGTAGACGAGCTGATAGTTTTGCCGCTCTATGGTTGGGCATGGTAGCAGCTTGTCAACTCGTCAACTTGTTTACTCGTCAACTCGACAACTTATCAACTCGTCAACTTGTCAACTCGTCAACTAAAAAATGATTGATTACCTTTCAGCCCATTGGCTCGACATCACCACCACCATTTTGGGCATCATCTACCTTGTGCTCGAATATAAGGCCAGCATAGCCCTGTGGATAGTGGGCATCATCATGCCCGCCCTTGACGTTTGGCTCTACTGGACACACGGCCTGTATGGCGATGCTGGTATGGCCGTTTACTATACCTTGGCCGCACTATACGGTTACGCTGTATGGAAATTTGGGCGCAAGCATGGGCAAAAGCAAAGCGGCGACATGCCCATCACACGCATGCCTCGCCGCTTGTATCTGCCTGCCACGGTGGCGTTTTTCGTCATCTGGGCCGCCACCTACTATGTTTTGATAACCTACACCAACAGCACCATACCCCTGTGCGATGCATTCACCAATGCCCTGAGCTTTGTGGGACTGTGGGCGCTGGCTCGCAAATATATCGAGCAGTGGGGCTTCTGGATTGTGGTAGACATTGTTTGCTGCTATCTGTATGTGGTAAAAGGCATCCCCTTCAAGGCGGGCCTGTACGGACTGTATGTGGTTGTAGCTGTTTTAGGATATAGAAAATGGAAAACTATGATGCAGTAATAGTGTGCAACGGAGCATTTCCTACGCACCCTCTGCCCTTATCAATCATCGACAATGCCTCGTATCTGTGCTGCTGCGATGGCGCGGCACAGGCGGTGCTCAGTCGTGGCACAAAAGCTCCCGACGCCATTGTGGGCGACGGCGACTCGCTGCCCGAGGCGCTGAAACAGCAGTATGCACACCTCTTGCATCTGGAAGACGAGCAAGACTCTAACGACATGACCAAGGCCACCCGCTTCTGTATGCAGCGCGGCGCACGAAAGATAGCCTACATAGGAGCCACGGGCAAACGCGAAGACCACACGCTGGGCAACATTAGTTTGCTGGCCTATTACGTGCAAACCTTGCACATACGCCCCACCCTGTACACCGACTACGGCACCTTTCTGGCCGTACAAGGCACACAAAGCTTTACTTCGTTTAAAGGACAACAGGTGAGCCTGTTCAACATCGACTGCACCGAGATGGAAAGCACTGGTCTGAAATGGCCCGTGTTTGCAGCCAAAACATGGTGGCAGACATCGCTGAACGAAGCCCTTTCTGACCAGTTTAGCATCACAGCCAACGGCACCTATCTGGTGTTTCGCACCTACGAGACGAAGTAAAAAAAGGTTACAACAAAGCCGCTTATCACGATTATTATTTATCGCGATAAGCGGCTTTTTGCAATACTTTTTGACAGCCGCAGTAATTGCACCTACGG
>ERZ1034753.570-NODE-570-length-13202-cov-5.925839_pt1 | contig 13202 bp, 9 predicted proteins | sample MGYA00520702_ERZ1034753 | MGnify/ENA primary metagenome ERZ1034753 (study PRJEB33766, sample SAMN09781700) | gut metagenome | biome: gut microbiome | host: Homo sapiens | place: Madagascar | study: EMG produced TPA metagenomics assembly of the PRJNA485056 data set...
GCCTGAAGTAGTGCGAAGTTATCAAAAAGCTGTCGCACTATTAGCAAATGCAAAATGCATTGAAGACCTATTTGTTTTTAAATCATTAAATTACGAAGTTCTATTGGGAGATAAAAAAGGTATTTCATCTGTGAGATGCGGTCGACAATACCGATTAGAATTTATCGTAAAGGAACAATCAGACATTATTACTATAAAAGTCTGCTTGCTTTTGGATATCAGCAATCATTACAAATAAATACGCATAATATGATAAAAGACACAACATACACACTGGGCGACCTTATCCCCTCTACCCCTATTCATCCGGGAGAGATCATCAAGGATGAGCTTGAAGCCCGAGGAATATCACAGCGCAAGTTTGCTTCAATCATTGATTGTTCTTACACAGTGTTAAACGAGATGCTCAACTGTAAGCGTGCCGTTACAACCGACTATGCCCTACGCATTGAAGCCGCCCTCAACATAAAAGCCTATCTGCTTGTTAACATGCAAAGCGAATATAACCTTCAAACAGCTCGGCACGACAATCACATGGAAAAGATCTTAAACAAAATACGCGCTGCAGCCGCCATCTTCTGATACCACGATACAGAAAGCGATATGTGAAAATATTATAACATATTTTAGGTTTCACGCTTAATTGGTTGTCAGTAACATCTTTATATGTCGTGAAACGTTAAAAAGAGGGCTTTGAGGTTATGAATGTAAAAAAAATATTATTGGTTTCGCTTTCCAATGTACATTTATTTTTATAATTTTGCATGACAATTCCTAAAAGTTGAACATCGTCGAAAGACTAAATAATATAATAACGAATGGTAGAACCCACACTTTCTCCGTGGAATAAGGCACTTGCGTTGATACGAGCCAACGTCACGGAGCAGGTTTACAATACATGGTTTCAGAAAATCGTATTCGAATCGTACAACGAGACAACGAAGACGGTTTTACTTCAAGTACCCAGCCCTTTTGTATGCGAGTATGTGGAGGAAAACTATGTAGACCTACTGGGTAAGGCCCTTCGCGACAATTTCTGTCCCGAAGTGCGTCTGCGCTACCGTGTAGTGACCGATCAGGAGCACCATTTGGGCCAGACCATCTCGTCGGAGCCCGAAACCGATGGCACCCCTGGCGGATCGGCACGCCCTCGCAGCTTGGCACAGCAGCCCAAGCCCCAGGTAGCCGCTTTCGACTCGCAGCTCAACCCCAAGCAAACATTCGACAACTATATAGAAGGCGTGTGCAACAAGTTGCCACGTTCTGTGGGCGAGTCGTTGGCCGAACATCCTAACACCCCACAGTTTAACCCCTTCTTCATCTACGGCCCGTCGGGCAGTGGCAAGACACACCTTATTAATGCTATTGGTGTGCGCACGCGCCAGCTGTACCCCGACAAACGTGTGCTGTACCTCAGCGCTCGCACCTTCGAGGTGCAATACACCTCGGCCCAGATACAGAACAAGATAAACGACTTTATCAACTTCTACCAAACCATTGACGTGCTGATTGTTGACGATATACAGGAGTGGGAGAACAAGAAGGGCACACAAACCACCTTCTTCCACATTTTCAACCACCTGTTCCGCAACAACAAGCGCATTATCTTGGCTGCCGACCGCCCACCCGTTGAGCTGCAAGGCATTATGGACCGTCTGCTCACACGCTTTAAGTGCGGACTGATAGCTCCGCTCGAGCGTCCTAACGTGCAGCTGTGCATGGATATACTTGACAAAAAGGTGTATCGCGACGGGCTGGAGATACCGAAAGACGTGATAGAATATATTGCCGAGAATGCAAATGGCTCGGTTCGCGACCTGCAAGGTGTGGTCAACTCGCTCATGGCTTTCAGCATTGTTTACAACCGCAAGGTTGACCTGTGCCTGGCTGAACGTGTGATAAAACGTGCCGTAAAGGTTGACGAAAAACCCCTCACCATTGACGATATTATTGACAGCGTGTGCAACCACTTCAACGTTACCGTGGCCGAGGTAAACGGCCGCAGCCGCAAACGCGACTATGTGATGGCACGCCAGGTGTCGATGTTCTTGGCACAGAAATATACCAAGATGCCCGCCAGCCGCATAGGCAAATTGGTAGGTGGCCGCGACCACAGCACCGTGATACACAGCTGCGCACAGATTGAGCGCCGACTGAAGACCGATGCCAACTTCTCTGACGAGATACAGAGCATTGAAAACTCGTTTAAGCTGAAAAAGGCATAATGCCTAAACGCGCGCACACCATGTTGCAACATAACAAAAACATATTGTTAACATACAAATAGAGAGAGCCATGTATAGTAAAGAAGATGACTATGCATGGCTTTTGCTTTCTACGAGAATAAAAATTTTGAAGGAACAGATATTTATATGACTTATTCAATCGAAAAAGTAACAACGCTCATCGGCGCACGCCGATATGGCGACCGAGAAGCTACCGTAGGCTTTCTGCTCACCGACAGTCGCTCGCTTTGTTTTCCTGAAGAAACATTGTTCTTTGCCCTAAAGAGCCAGCGCCGCGACGGACACAGTTACATTGCCGACCTGTACCGCCGTGGTGTGCGCAGCTTTGTGGTTGAAACCCTACCACAAGACCATGAGGAGCGCTATCCTGATGCCAACTTCTTGAAGGTGACTGACAGCCGAGAGGCACTGCAACGTTTAGCCGAGCGCCATCGCGACGAGTTTCAGATACCCATCGTAGGCATTACGGGCAGCAACGGCAAGACCGTGGTGAAAGAATGGTTAAACCAGATATTGGCACCACAGATGGCTGTGGCCCGCTCGCCCCGTAGCTACAACTCGCAGATAGGTGTGCCCCTGTCAGTATGGCTACTCGACGAGCAGAGCCAGGTGGGCATCTTCGAGGCAGGCATCAGTGAGCCTAACGAGATGCAGGCCTTGCGCGACATTATACAACCCACCATTGGCGTGCTTACCTGCCTGGGCGCAGCACACCAAGAAAACTTTCAGTCGATGGAAGATAAGTGTAACGAAAAGCTCAAGCTCTTTCACGATGCCCAGTGTGTGGTATATGGTAAAGACGATGCCCTGGTTGAACACTGCATGCAGCAGCTGAACATCAAAGGCGAGCGCCTGGCGTGGTCAATGCACGATGCCCAGGCCGCGCTGTATGTGAGCAGCGCTGTGAAGAGCGATGCCACCACCACCATTACCTATACCTGGCAGGGCAACACACACTGCTATACCCTACCCTTCATTGACGATGCATCGGTGATGAACTCGATCACCTGTGCCGCCACTGCCCTACACCTGGGCGTGAGCGCCGACGCTTTGGCACAACGTATGGCCACTCTTGAACCCGTGGCCATGCGCCTTGAGGTGAAAGAAGGGCAACATGGCTGCACCCTCATCAACGACAGCTACAACTCTGACATCAACTCGCTGGACATTGCCCTCGACTTTATGAACCGACGTCCGGACCACAAGAACCGCCGACGCACACTGATATTGAGCGACATCTTGCAGTCGGGACTCACCCCCGACGAGCTCTACTCGGAGGTGTCGCGCCTCTGCACCGAGCGCGGCGTGCAAAAGCTTATTGGCATTGGCCCCGACATTTGCGACCATGCCTACTGCCTGCATCTGCCCGATCAGCGCTTCTACCCCTCGATAGAGGCTTTCGTGCGCAGCGATGCTTTCAAGCAACTGCACAATGAGGTGATACTGCTGAAAGGTGCCCGACAGTTTGGCTTCGACCATCTAACCGAACTGCTGGTGCAGAAGGTACACGAAACCACTCTTGAGGTAAACCTTAGTGCTGTGGTGGCTAACCTGAACTACTATCGTTCGTTCATGAAGCCCGAAACAAAGTTGGTGTGTATGATTAAGGCCGACGGCTATGGTGCCGGCGCGGTAGAAATAGCCAAGACGCTGCAAGACCACCATGCCGACTATCTGGCGGTGGCGGTAGCCGACGAGGGTGTGACGCTGCGCAAAAATGGTATCACGTCGAACATTATGATTATGAACCCCGAAATGACATCGTTTAAGACGCTGTTCGACTATGATTTGGAGCCTGAGGTGTATTCGTTCCGACTGCTCGACGCGCTGATAAAAGCTGCCGAGCGCGAGGGTGTAACAGGTTTCCCCGTACACATCAAGCTCGACACGGGCATGCACCGCTTGGGTTTCGACCCCGAACGAGATATGGAGGCACTGATTGACCGCCTTAAGCACCAAAGCGCCCTCATACCGCGATCAGTGTTCTCACACTTTGTAGGCTCTGATGCCGATTGCTTCGACAGCTTCTCGGCACACCAGTTTGAGCTGTTTGATAAAGGCAGCAAGCAATTGCAGGCGGCCTTTACGCACCATATCATTCGACATATCGACAATTCGGCAGGTATTGAACACTTCCCCGAACGACAGTTAGATATGTGCCGACTGGGCTTGGGCCTGTACGGCATCGACTCGCGCAACAACCATATTATAAATAATGTAAGCACGCTGCGCACCACCATTCTTCAGATGCACAACGTGCCTGCTACCGACACTGTGGGCTATAGCCGCAAAGGAACCCTTGACCACGACAGCGTGATAGCCGCCATACCTATAGGCTATGCCGACGGCCTAAACCGCCGACTGGGCAACCGCCACGGCTACTGCCTGGTGAACGGGCAGCGCGCTCCCTACGTGGGCAATATATGTATGGATGTGGCCATGATTGACGTAACAGGCATCAACTGCCATGAGGGCGACAGCGTAGAGATATTTGGCGACCATCTGCCCGTAACGGTGCTCTCTGATGTGCTCGACACTATTCCGTACGAGGTGCTCACAGGCATCAGTAACCGCGTAAAGCGCGTTTACTTTCAAGATTAAAACATAAGTAGGTGTTCAAAATTAATCGCATATATGAATCTAATAAAAAAGGTTATGCTTTCAAATGCCTCTACGCCCTCTTTTGGCCCGTATGCCCAGCTCTCATCGGTCGTGTAGCCCGCTACACTCCCTCTTCGGAGCTGGACATACAGACCAAAATATGACATAGAATCATTTAAATTAATTTTGAACACCTACTTATAAGCATCATGACGTGAAGGGCTTGCGATAGGTGCACCCTTCACGCCATCGGCTACAACCATAGGCTGTATGGCCCTTGATAATGGTGCCCTGACCACACTGGGGACATGGTGTGCCCACTAAGGGGGCCGTAGTGCCACTGCCCTTTGTTGCCGTGCGGCGCTTGGCGGGGCGCTTCTTCTTCAAATCTTCATCGGTGGTGATGGTGACATGGCGGTTGCTATTGTCGCGCAACACATCGTTCACAATCTCGGTTATCTGCTGCTTCAGTTCGTCGATAAACTGTGCGGGGTCGTACTTCTTATGCTCGATGTCGCGCAACTTCTTCTCCCAGATACCCGTCAGCTCGCAACTCTTCAACAGTTCTTCATGAATGGTGTCGATTAGTTCGATGCCCGTAGCCGTGGCCACCAAGTTTTTACGCTCGCGCCTTATGTAGCGGCGCTTAAACAGGGTTTCGATAATGCCTGCACGCGATGATGGGCGACCTATGCCGTTCTCTTTCAAGGCAGCACGCAGGGTTTCGTCGTCAACAAACTTGCCTGCCGTTTCCATGGCCCGCAAAAGGGTGGCCTCAGTATAATACTTGGGCGGTGTGGTAAGCTTCTCGGTAAGTGTGGGGGTATGGGGGCCACTCTCGCCTTTCACAAACGAAGGCAGGGTGCGCTCTTCGTCGCCTTTCTTGCTCTCGTCGGTGTCGTCAGCATCGTCGGCGTTGCGCTGGGTGGTGGCGGCTTGCGTATCGCGCATATATACCTGTCGCCATCCCGGACTCAATATTTCTTTTCCGCTCACCTTAAACTCAACCTCTTCAACCTGGCCCAGCACCGTGGTGGTAGAAAATTTACAGTCGGGATAGAACACGGCTATAAAGCGCAAGGCTATGAGGTTGTAAACGTTGCGTTCAAGGTCGGTAAGGGCGCGGGCGGGCACACCCGTGGGTATAATGGCGTGGTGGTCGGTAACCTTTGAGGTGTCGAACACCTTCTTGCTTTTCTTCAGGTTCTTGCCCTTCAGCGGTGCCAACACATCATCGTAACCCTGAAGGCCAGCAAGGATAGAGGGACACTTGGGGTAGATATCGTCGCTAAGGTATTGGGTGTCGACACGCGGATAGGTTGACAACTTTTTCTCGTATAACGACTGTACAATGTTCAGAGTGGTCTCGGCGCTATAACCAAACTTGCGGTTACACTCTACCTGCAACGAGGTAAGATCAAAGAGTTGCTTCGGGGCCTCGGTGCCATTCTTCTTCTCAACCGATGTTACAGTAAAAGGCTTATCGGCAATGGTTGAGAAGGCGGCCTCGCCCTCGTCTTTGCTCGTAAACTTTCCTTTGGTGGCCGTGAACAACGTGTCGCGGTAAATGGTAGAAAGCACCCAATAGGGTTCGGGCGTAAACTGGTCGATTTCTTTCTGGCGGTTCACAATAAGGGCCAGCGTGGGGGTTTGCACACGGCCTATAGACAGCACCTGGCGGTTCTGCCCATATTTTAAAGTATAAAGACGGGTGGCGTTCATGCCCAATATCCAGTCGCCAATGGCACGACTTAATCCGGCAAGATACAACGGCTGATAGTTGGTTTGGTCTTTCAGCGAGGCAAAGCCCTCACGTATGGCCTCGTCGGTCATCGACGATATCCACAAACGCTTCACGGGGCATTTGGCTTGCGCCATCTGCATCACCCAGCGCTGTATAAGCTCACCTTCTTGGCCAGCGTCACCACAATTAATAATGCCATCGGCACTCTGCATAAGGCGCTGTATAACGGCAAACTGCTTCTTGATGCCTTGGTCGTCGATAAGCTTTATACCGAAACGTGGAGGTATCATGGGCAGGGCGCTCAGGCTCCACCGCTTCCAGTTCTCGGTATAATCGTTGGGCTCTTTAAGGGTACAGAGGTGTCCGAAGGTCCACGTCACCTGATATCCGTTTCCTTCCATGTAACCATCGCGGGCACTGGTGGCTCCTATAATGCGAGCTATGTCCTTGGCTACGCTGGGTTTCTCGGCGATACATACTATCATCTTTATCTTTTCCTTATATATTGAATTGCAAAGGTAGTGGAAAAAACCGAGACCATAAAATATGCTTGCCTCTTTTTACATTATCAAGAGCCTAATAACATTAGCAAAATCTTATCGATAGAAAAGTGCGGTTATCTCAAATATTAATTGTATTTTTGCAATCTATATTACTGACAATACACATATTTTCCGATGGAAACAAAACAGACATACTCTTACGAGGAAGCCTACGAGGCGTCATTGAAATATTTTGCTGGCGACGAACTGGCCGCCCGCGTGTGGGTGAACAAATATGCTATGAAGGATAGCTTCGGCAATATATACGAGCGCAGCCCACAAGACATGCATTGGCGCATAGCCAACGAGGTAGCACGCATAGAACAGAAATATCCTAACCCTATGTCGGCACAAGAGGTGTTCGACTTGTTAGACCATTTCCGCTACATCGTACCCGCAGGAAGCCCCATGACGGGCATTGGCAACAACCACCAGGTGGCATCGCTGAGCAACTGCTTCGTGATAGGCTTGGAGGGCAACTCTGACTCGTATGGCGCCATCATGCGCATTGACGAGGAACAGGTGCAGCTGATGAAACGCCGCGGTGGCGTGGGCCACGACCTGTCTGACTTGCGACCGAAGGGGTCGCCTGTGAACAACTCGGCACTCACCTCAACGGGCTTGGTGCCCTTCATGGAACGTTATAGCAACTCGACCCGCGAGGTGGCACAAGACGGACGTCGAGGCGCACTGATGCTCAGCGTAAGCATTAAGCACCCTGACAGCGAAGCCTTTATCGACGCAAAGATGACCGAGGGTAAGGTAACAGGCGCTAACGTATCGGTGAAACTGGACGATACATTCATGCAGGCTGCCATCGACGATACGCCCTACGTGCAACAGTTTCCCATTGATGCTGCAGAGCCTCTGGTAAAGAAAGAAATCTCGGCTAAGAAGTTGTGGGAAAAGATTGTACACAACGCATGGAAGAGCGCCGAACCAGGTGTGCTGTTTTGGGACACTATTCTGCGCGAAAGCATACCCGACTGTTATGCCGACCTGGGTTTCCGCACCGTGAGCACCAACCCTTGCGGTGAGATACCTTTGTGCCCCTACGACTCGTGCCGACTGCTGTCGATAAACCTTTATAGCTATGTTGAAAACCCGTTTACGCCCAGTGCATCGTTCAACTATGACAAACTGAAGCAGCACGTGCGCGCCGCTCAGCGTATCATGGACGATATTGTTGATCTGGAACTGGAGAAGATTGACGCCATCATGGAAAAGGTGAAGGCCGACCCACAAACCGATGAGGTGAAACATGCCGAATATCATCTGTGGGAGAAAATTAAAAACAAGAGTAGCCTGGGACGAAGAACGGGTGTGGGCATCACGGCCGAAGGCGATATGATAGCAGCCATGGGGCTGCGCTATGGCACACAAGAGGCTACCGACTTCAGCGTGAGCGTACATCGCACACTGGCACTAAGCGCCTATGGCAGTTCGGTAGAAATGGCGCGCGAGCGCGGGGCCTTTGCCATATATGATGCTGAACGCGAGAAAAACAACCCCTTCATCTTACGCATAAAAGAGGCCGACCACCAGCTATATAACGACATGGTGCAGTATGGCCGACGCAACATTGCTTGTCTTACCATTGCCCCCACAGGCACCACCAGCCTGATGACACAAACCACCAGCGGCATTGAACCCGTGTTTATGCCCGTGTATAAGCGTAGACGCAAGGTAAATCCTAATGACGCTGATGTGCATGTTGACTTTGTTGACGAGGTGGGCGACTCGTTTGAAGAGTATATCGTTTACCACCATAAGTTCTTAGAGTGGATGCGCATAAATGGCATCGACACCACACGCAAATATACTCAAGCCGAAATTGACAATCTTGTAGCACAGTCGCCCTACAATAAAGCCACAGCAAATGATGTTGACTGGCTGATGAAGGTGCGCATGCAAGGTGCCATACAGAAATGGGTTGACCACAGCATCAGCGTAACGGTGAACTTACCAAACGACGTTGACGAAGCACTGGTAAACCGCCTCTACGTAGAAGCTTGGCGTTCGGGATGCAAAGGCTGCACCATCTATCGCGATGGAAGCCGTGCGGGCGTAATGGTATCGGTAAGCAAAAAAGAAAAGAAGGCCGAAACACCCGCTCCTGCCCCACACGCCGAGGTAGTAGAGGTGCGCCCAAGAGAACTGGAATGTGACGTGGTGCGCTTCCAAAACAACAAAGAAAAATGGGTGGCCTTTGTAGGCTTGCTGAAGGGGCATCCGTATGAAATATTCACGGGTCTGCAAGACGATGAAGAGGGCATCTCACTGCCTAAAACAGTAGTGAAAGGACGTATCATTAAACAAACGCTGGAAGATGGTAGCCACCGCTACGACTTTCAGTTTGAAAACAAACGCGGCTATAAAACAACCGTTGAGGGACTGAGCGAGAAGTTTAACCCTGAATATTGGAACTATGCTAAGCTAATTTCGGGCGTGCTGCGCTATCGTATGCCTATCGAAAATGTTATCAAACTGGTAGGTTCGCTGCAACTGAAGAGCGAGAGCATCAACACATGGAAGATAGGTGTTGAACGTGCCTTGAAGAAATATATCGTCGACGGCACCAAGGCTAAAGGCAAGGTGTGCCCTGTGTGCGGACAAGAGACGCTGGTTTATCAAGAAGGATGCCTCATCTGCACCAACTGTGGTACCTCGCGCTGCGGATAATGAAACACTGATTATCATATATCGGGAAAAGGGCGCTACACAACAGCACCCTTTTCTTTTTTTTTATTTCATCATAGATAAAAGCAATGACAGCATTACATATTACACACAGCACCATCTTTGTAAACGACATACAGCTGCATGCCTACCACGGTGTGATGCCACAAGAACAGCTGACGGGCAACGACTATTTGGTAAGCGTGTCGGCACAATATCCTATCGACAAAGCCATTATCACCGACGATGTACAACACACACTAAACTATGCCATGGTGTATGACATAGTAAAGGAAGAAATGGGCATCAGTTCAAAACTGGTAGAGCACGTGGCTGGACGCATTGCGCAACATCTTATGAAACAGTTTGCCAACATATCGGCCGTGCAGGTGCGCATTACCAAGCTCAATCCGCCCATGGGAGCACAATGTGCTGGGGCTGGCGTTGAGGTAGAAATGACACGATAACAAACGGTCATAAAAGCTATTATTATTAGGCTATAGCGACAGCTATCATAAGGTTATTGCAACAGATATCATAAGGTTATTGCATGATTATTCTGCAGTTATAACAAAGCTATTATAAGGTTATACGCCTACCAAGAACGAAAAAACTGAACGTTTCTTTGGGGTTTCCAACTTTAATGCTTAAATTTGCAACAACGTATGTACATTAGTTTCATGAACTCTATAAAGGCCCTACTTCTCGCCCTCTGTATCACTACCGCTGGCATCTTGCAAGCGGCAGTAACCGACCGTTTTACACTTGTTATCGACGCTGGACACGGCGGACACGACTCGGGAGCCAAAGGTTCGTTCTCGTATGAAAAAAACATTAACCTGTCGGTGGCATTAGCCTTTGGCAAGTATGTAGAACGCAACTGTCCCGATGTGCGCGTGGTGTACACTCGCAAAAAAGATGTTTTTGTTCCGCTGTATGAACGTGCCGAGATAGCAAACCGCAATAAGGCAAACCTGTTTGTGTCGGTACACACAAACGCTCTGCCTAAAGGACGAATATCACGCGGATTTGAAACCTACACGCTGGGCGACGGACGATCGCATGGCACCAAGACAAACCTTGATGTGGCCAAACGCGAGAACTCGGTTATCTTCATGGAGAAAGACTATAAGCAGCACTATGTAGGCTACGACCCTAACTCGGCCGAAAGCAACATCATGTTCGAGTTTGTGCAAGACCATAACATGCAGCAAAGTGTTGAATTTGCTAAACTGCTGCAACGCAATGTGTGCTCAATGGCAGGACGCATTAACAAAGGTGTGCACCAAGACAACTTTGCCGTGCTACGACTCACATCAATGCCAGCATGCCTCATCGAGTTGGGCTTCATCACTACGCCCGACGAAGAGAAAGCACTGAACGATGCTAACATGGTAGACCGTATAGGACGCGGCATCTACAACGCCTTCATCGAGTATAAGAGCAAACAGGCGGGCGGTATCACCATTCCATACAAACCTCTGCCCGAGGCTGATAATGAGGTAGAAGCTAAAAATGAAACAAAGAATAAGCCTGAGGCAAAGAATGATACCAAGCCTGAGGCAAAGACAAATGTCCAAAGCAAACAAAGCCTAATGGCTTTGGAAGAAGACATCATAACATTTGATGAAAAAGCTGGAAAGGCTACAAACAACAAGCCTGTGGCTAAGCCTACACAAGAGGTAAAGCAAACTGCTGCCAAGCCTACACCTGTGGCTAAGCCTATCCAAGAGACAAAGCCCGCTCAGGAAACAAAGCCTGTTCAGGAAACAAAGCCCGCTCAAGAAACAAAGCCTGCTCAAGAAACAAAGCCTGCATCTATGGCTCAGAATGTAGAGCAAAGTGCGCCTGTTTTCAAGATACAAATCATGACCAGCAGTCGCAAGTTGAAAGCTAACGACGCTGCTCTTAAAGGTTTGAAAGGAGTCGATTTCTATTCTGAAGGCAACAGTTATAAATATACCTATGGTGCTTCGGCCAACTATAACGAGATTTATCGTTTGCGCAAAGAGGTAGTTGAACAGTTTCCCTCATGCTTCATCATCGCATTGAAAGACGGACAGCGTATGGATGTGAACGAAGCAATAAAACTATTCAAAAGCAACAGAAACAAGTAATCATATAAGACAAGTGATAACGCGAAATAAAACGTAACGCGTAACAACACATAACATAACGCAAAACATAATGTAACGCGAAACAAGAGAGAACACAAACAAATAATAACGCAAATATAGTTAGGAACAAGATGAAATACTTTACAAAAGAAGTTAGAATTGCCCTCGTGGCAATAGTGGGAGTGGTCATTCTTTTCTTTGGAATGAACTTTCTGAAAGGACTGAACGTGTTTTCGTCGCAAAACGAGTATGGTGTAAACTTTACCGACATCACTGGCCTCTCGACATCAAGCCCTGTTTATGCCGACGGCTATAAGGTGGGTGTGGTAAAAAGCATCATCTACGATTATACTGGTACCAAAGGCCCTAAGGTTATCATTGGTGTAGACAAACAGCTACGCATACCAGCAGGAAGTTCGGCAGAGATTGAGAGCGATATGTTAGGCAACGTAAAGATAAACCTGTTACTGGCAAACAACCCTCGCGAAAGAGTGAACCCTGGTGAAACCTTTAACGGCAATGTAAACAATGGTGCCATGGGACAACTGCAAAACATGATTCCCACCATTGAGAAGATGCTGCCCAAGCTCGACAGCATTATGACAAGCCTGAACACTATCTTGGCCGATCCCGCCATTAAAGAGTCGCTGCATAATGTACAAAACATCACGGCCAACCTCACCACTTCAACAGAACAGCTGAACACGCTGATGGCAAACGTAAACCGCAACATGCCTGCCATGATGACCAAAGCCGACAAGGTGCTGGACAACACACAACAGCTTACAGCCAATCTGGCGGCTGTTGATGTAGCCTCAACCATGAAACAGGTTGACCAAACCATTGCTAACGTGCAAGAGCTCACTGCAAAGCTGAACAGCAAAGACGGCACACTCGGTCTGCTCATGAACGACCCATCGCTGTATAACAACCTCAACTCTACCATGCGCAATGCCGACTCGCTCGTTATCGACCTCCGTCAGCATCCCAAGCGCTACGTCCACTTCTCTATCTTCGGTAAGAAAGATAAATAACAAAGCTACAACAAAGCTTTTACAAATAAAGCTTTTACGAACAAAGCTTTCACGAACAAAGCTTTTACGAACAAAGCTTTCACGAACAAAGCTTTCACGAACAAAGCTTTCACGAACAAAGCTTTTACGAACAAAAACGTAGAATATAGAAAGCAAAACTTTGGAAAACCAAACAAGGTTTTTACAAACTTATAAACAGTAAAAAGCCTTGAAAGCACATTAAAATGATTGAAAGGCTT
>ERZ1034753.576-NODE-576-length-13177-cov-17.856196_pt1 | contig 13177 bp, 5 predicted proteins | sample MGYA00520702_ERZ1034753 | MGnify/ENA primary metagenome ERZ1034753 (study PRJEB33766, sample SAMN09781700) | gut metagenome | biome: gut microbiome | host: Homo sapiens | place: Madagascar | study: EMG produced TPA metagenomics assembly of the PRJNA485056 data set...
ATGGCTTGTATGGGTAATAATGATTTATTAAACAAAATGTATGGTCAATGCTTTGCAAACTTCTTCACAAATGAAAATCAATGGGCTAATAGTGTTTATCACTTCATGGTAGGTAACACAGAATTTATTTGTTTAAATTCAAATACAGATTACGATTATGTAACTGGATTTGGTAGTTTAGGAGACTATCAATCTACCGACGCTTTTTTATTGGCTCAAGCACAATGGTTAGATAACTATTTAACTACAAGACAAACTAACCCTACTTGGACAATAGTATTTATGCACTTATCTCCATTTACATGTGTTAGAACTAAGAGATGTCAAGTATTTACTCCAGTCTTTGAAAAGCATAAAATACCATTAGTACTATGCGGACACAACCATCTTTACACTAGAAGTATACCAGTATATTCTGGCTATCCTGAAACAACTGTAGCAGGAGAAATACCAACTTATAATGATTATTATAATTTTTCTAAAAAGACTACTACAAAACACGTAGATGAAAAAACAGCAACAAACGCAAGTGGGTCTACAGGTATTAACCATACAGCCGACAAAGCTAATGGTACTTACTATGTAATGTGTCCATCAAGTGGGTGGAAGAATAGTGGTAAGGAAACACATATTACTAAGTTTAGTAGTGATTGTGAAGAAGGTTATGACTATAATGCAAATGGACATAGTGATGGTAGAGTTTGGTGGAACGAAGTATCTAATACCGTAAAAGTGCCAGGATATTTAACTATTAAAATTTCTGAAACTGAAATTACATTAGATTTCTATCAAATTCAAAATGCAAAAATGCAACACGTATATAATGGAACTAGTTATTCCTATGCTCCAGAGACTAAGGACTTAAACATGACTAGAACTAAAATAGATTCCTTAACTATAAAAAAGTCTGAAAGGAATTAATTTTAGAATAACTATATAACTGAAAACAGAATAAATTATTATTAGAAGGAGTGTCGGTTAGCACTCCTTTAATTTTTTATACGAGGACGGTGAAAACTTTGTCTATAAGATATAAAGATGAAAACGGCAATTGGGTCACAGGCAATAAAGCAGTTGAAACTAGTATTGTAGACCAATCTGGTAACTTTGAATCAGATAATGTCGAAGGAGCCTTAAGAGAGTTAGCCGACAAAGTAGCTAATAACGTAGGTATTGGAAATATCGAAGCTATGGCAAAAGCTAATAGTAGTAAAATAGCTGATTTGCAACAAAAAGCTAATAACACAACGAATACAATAGGAAATATACAATCAGACTTAAATCAAGCAAAAGAAGATATTGAATGGTTAAAGGCTAACGGAGGTGGGGGTGGAGGTTCTAATCTACCTACATTAAAGTCAGATTTTAAAGATTGTGCTATTGATAAAGGTACAGATTTAACTATTCCTATATTCTTTTCATCTCCTAATATGGGTAATGCTACATTGTATTTCTTAGTAAATAATATACAAGTAGATACTACAGGAATTAAACAAGGTAATAACAACGTAAAGTTAGCAAGTAGGTATTTAACCGCTACTGATAATGTAGTAAGTGTATATGCTAAAGATAGGGCTGGATTAGTGTCAAACCAATTATCTTGGAATATTATTGTAGGAGGAATAGATTTAACTTCTACTTTTGATTACACCGTAGACTACGGAATTACTGATACCATAAGAATTCCATATAAAATCGAAACCGGAATTAACGATAAAATAGTAATGACAATGACTATTGACGGTGTAAGTAAAGAATATGAAGCTACTAATGGAGATAATTTTGTAGACATCGCAGGTTCTGAATTAGGACTAGGTACACACTCTGTTACTATGTCTGCTACAGTAGGTAAATATAAATCACAATCTCTAGTGTTTAATATTGTAATTATATCAACTACTGAATTGTATCTATCATCTACTTTCGTAAATGGTTCTGAGTTTACTTACGGTGTACCAATTTCAATTAACTATCGTTTATCTAAACAATCTACAGAAGAATTTAATGTCAGTATTGCGGTAGATGGAAACATAGTTAAAACTCAAAAAATTGGAGTAGGTAGTTATTATTGGACTTATACAAACGGTACTGTAGGTTCTCATGAGATAACAATAACTGCAACAAGTTTAGATTATTCTGAAACTAAAACTCTCACACTATCGTTGACAGTAGTTGAAGGGGAATACACTCCTGTAGAAGACTATACATTGGGACTGCTTTGTGATTTGAACGCTGCCGGTAAAAACAACGATGATGACAATGTAATAAGTAAAAATTTATGGATAGATTCTAGTGGTAAGGGACATCACGGAAAATTAATCAATTTTAACTATGGTACTAACGGATTTATTAACGATACTTTAGTATGTGACAATGACGCATATGTTGAAATTGAGTGGTCTCCTTGGGACACTAACGCACTTACAGGTTCTACTATAGATATAATCTATAACCCTATAAATAGTGGTATTGAGGAGTGTAGAGTACTGGACTATACTCAAATAACAGATAACCTAAGTACAGATGAAATAAAACCTTTCAAGGGAGTTTTTGCTGACATATTACAATCTATTCCATCATCTGCAAGTAGTGGTACAAGTAGTGGTAAAGTAAATTTAGACGATTTAAGTGGGGAAATCCATCTAACTTGGGTGTTAGACAGAACTAATAAATTCTTTAAAACCTATATAGATGGAGTTCTATGTCGTATAATGTTCCTTACTGATAGTGGACAAGGGGTAAATAAGTTCTATGAAGATTTCTCATTAGATTCACATATATTCTTAAATAGTACAAAAGGAAAGAACTGTGGTACTAATGTTATTAAGAGATTTAGGGTTTACGACCATGCTTTAACTTCGGACGAAGTATTGCAAAATCACCTAGCTAATATAAAAGACTTAGTAGAACAGAAGGAACTGTATGATTTTAACTATCGCAATACCACACTACCTAAGATGTATTTAACTGGAGATATTACTAATATGACTCCAACACAATCTGTTCCTATGAAAATTGAATACCAATCACCAGACGAAGAGAAGTACGGTGCTTCATTTAATACAGGTATTCAAAACAACCCAGTATTAATACAAGGAACAAGTTCGCTAAATATTATGGCGAAGTAAAATTCTCTCTGATATACGGCGAAACTCCTATTTGCAAGGACAACGCCCACCAAGATTAAATTAGATATAAATTTCAAGGTACTACTTTCCTTCTCTTACAATATATGGTATAATAAATATATCAAGTATAGGGAGATGTGATTTTCATGGAAAATGAAAGAAAGTATTATGTGTATGGATATAAAAGGTTGGATAACAACACATTCTTTTATATCGGAAAGGGAAGTAACGATAGATGTAAAGTAAAAGCACCTAGTGTTAGAACGGACGAGTTTTTATTTATACGAAACCACCTAGATTATGAATATGTTATTATTCATTCAAATTTAACTGAGGAAGAATCTTATAAGCTAGAACGTGAGACAATCGAGAAGTTAGTTAATGATGAAGGATATAAAATAAACATAGTTGGGTATGGACGAGACGAAGTAGAAGATATATTAAATATCAATACGAAGTTCTTAGTTAATAGGTCTTTCGGAGGACTTGGTAATAAGGGTTATATCCCTACACAAGAAACTCTCGATAAGATAAGTAAGAATAGAGTCGGAAAGTATAAAGGAAAACGAAATAATAAAGCTAGAGGAGTAGTAAATATAAACTTAAATCTTGAATTTGATACAATTCAAGAAGCTATTAAATATTTCGATTCTAACTATGGTATTAAATTACTACATTCTAAAATTTCAAATTGTTGTAGAGGTCAACGTCTCTATCACGGGAAACTTAATAATGAGTGTCTTCAATGGAGGTATACAGAATTAAGTAAAGAGGAAGAAGAACAATTTAATGATAGAAGAAAAAATCTTAATCCGAATGTACACTACAATAGAAAAGACTAATTTAATCAGGTGCAACGACTGAGCGAGAGAACACCTATTGAGGTGATGCAACAGTCTGAACTCCACTTATATTGCAAATTAATTATGAAGGTGGAGAGGGAAGGTCGAGTGTAAAGACACTCTTGGAAGAACCTTCTCCGCCTACCAAAAGGTAGGTCATAAAAGTAACAGATTGACAATATGTAAGACACAACTATACTATTTATCTTAAAGATGAATATGGTAGTGATATGTACTATAACCCATACGGTGAAGGAAGCGTAGCTGATTACGTCTTCTGTCTAAAAGCGGATTGACACTTAAAATATAGTCCACTATAAATCTTTTCTAATATACGGCGAAACTCCGAGTAGGAACGGACAACGCCTTGGAAGAATTTTAAATTCACCAACAACGACTGAACGAAAAGACACTCATTGAGTGATGTAACAGTCTGACCTACGATTTATAATTCCTTCAAAAACCAAGTCGTAGAGGAGGGGTCAAGTGTAAAGACACTTTAAAGAAGTACCCTTCCCGCCTACCTTATGGTAGGTCATAAAAGTAACAGAGTGTATGTAGAATCTTCTCACGCAAACAATACAGGAGTAGCAAAATTTATTAATGACTGCTTATATGATACTAAAACTCCTATGCAACTTGAAAATGAAAACTGTAGAACAACAATCAATGGATTCCCTATTGAACTTTATATGAATGGGGAATATCTCGGTGTATACAACTTCAATCACGATAGATATTCATATCAATCTTATGGTTATGATTATGTTAAATATCCTAATATGCTTGTATATGAAATTAATTCTAACTCAAATACATCAGCAGGTGCGTTCTACAGATATGGTGCTAACGCTGAATCATCTGCGAATGTAAGTGAGATAGAATACTATAAAAGAGACTTTAAATTAATATATGGTAATAGAACTACGGATAGCGATACTTATAGCGAGGTTAAATCTTTAGTCGAATGGGTATCTGTTGCTGAATATGACTTATTCAGAGAGACTATATCTGAACATTTTAACAAAGAATTTTTATTTAGATATTTCCTCAATGTATTATTTATCGGTGCTGTCGATAGTTTAGGTAAAAACATGAAGATTTTTACTGTAGATGGTAAGGTCTGGTATCCGCAGTTCTATGATTTGGATACTGTTTTAGGTATTGATAATAGTGGATATTTAACTATCCAACCAGATGTCGAGATAGAATCTGGTTCATACAATACTTCAAACTCTAACTTATGGAGTAAAGTTTGGGATTATTTTAATACTGAACTTAAAGAAGAATGGGCAAAAATGAGACAAGATAGATTTACATTAGATAACTTAATGGAGTATATCTATAACCAACAAATTGCTCAAATCCCTGCCAAAATGTATAATGATGACGCTCAAGTAAAATACCTTGAATTCGGTTCATTATATACGTATTGTTGTCATGGTAATAAAGAACATCAAATAAGAAGATGGCTAAGAGAAAGAATAGCTTATGTAGATTCTATGTTAGGTTATTTCACATCTCAAGATGACCAAGTTACTATACGTATGAATAAGAGTGGCCCAGTAAGTTTCTCAGTTACTACTTATATTCCACTTTATTTTAGTGTTAAATGGAGTAATGCAACAGGAGGAACTCAAACAATTAAAATGAAACGTGGAGAAACTAAAGAGTTCTCATATAATAGCACGACTTCGACTGACCAAGAAGTTATTATATATCACGCTCAATATATTAAAGATTTGAGTAATTTAAGTAATTTAAATCCTTCTTCATGTATTCTTGCCAATGCTTTAAAACTTACGAATGTGGAAATACATTCCCCACTACTTTACAATATTAATGTTACTAATAATAAATATCTTAGAAATATTAATCTTAGAAATTGTACTGCATTAGGTACAGTAACAGCTACAGGTTCTTCATTAGATTTAAGTAAGTGTAAATATTTACAACATTGTGATATTTATAAGACTAATCTAACAGAAGTACAATTGGGTAGTGAAGGTGGTAGTTTATTAGATATTTTCTACCCTAAATCAGTACAAACTATACAGTTAATAAAACAGAGATTATTGCATACAATAGGACTTCCATATGGTAATAACGGAGATGAAATTCCTACATCTCTATATACAGTTACTATTCAAGAATGCCCAAATATAACTAAATTAAATACTTCTACTAACGCTGCAATTAATTCTTCTTTTGTTAGTATGTCTTATTGTAATAATTTAACTATTAGAAACTCATTAGATTTAGAGGAATTAAATTTTGATGGTTTCCACAGATTAAAGAATGTTGTTGTTGAAAATATGTATAATTTAACATCTGTCGGATTTAATGATTTATTACCTAAAGGAGAAACTTCTACAATTCAATATATCGGTATGTCAAACTGCCCGAAACTTGAAACCCTTGAATTAAATTGTACTAGTAATGATTATGAAATTACTTTTGCAGACAAAGCGGTTTTAAATTTAGGTGGTTTATTTGGACTTAAATCAATAACATCTAACTGTGTATTAAAGGGGATAGAGACTATTGTTGTCCCTGCGAAACTAGAGTCAATGTTCTTTACTAATGAATATGGAGAAGGATATTCATCAATTAAGAATATATGGGTATCTAGTGTATGTGATGTTAATACATCTGGTTCTACTGCAAAAGTTACTTATGTGGGAGATAGTAATTATAGCGGTATTGACTTTAATGGAATGAACTTAAAGAATATCGATTTAGGAGCATTGGTTAATATACCAAATGCCATTAATTTTAATATTGCACCTACTACTGTTAACCCACATTTTAATTTGAATAGAGATGGAGAAACATATCCATATCTTCAACCTGAAGGTTCTATCGATTTAACTAATTATACTGAATCCCTTGCTAGATTCTTCGACGGAATAGATTTAGATAAATTGCAAATAATCTGCAAAGGTTCTATGTCACAAACAGATTTAAGTTACTGTTTCTACAATGCTACATTTAGTAAATTACAATCAATTACTACTTTATTGAATAAAGTTGCTAATATTGTTAATTTAGATTACTGTTTCTACAAGACTACTATTAATAATACTTCCGTTATTAGTAGTATTAAGATGGGTACTAATTCTACTATGAATTATACTTTCGCCGAATGTCCCAATATTACTACTTTAAATAATGTAACTATTCCAAAGAATGTTGTTGCAGTTGAAGGAATGTTTTATAAATGTCCATTAACTTCTATCAATAGTATGATTGTTAATGTACAAGGTAGTATTAAAGGATTATTTAAAGGTTGTGAAAATCTAACATCCATCACTACGTTATTAATTCCTAATGTTACAGATGTTGAATCTACATTTGAAGGATGTATTAATTTAGAAACACTTACAGGATTTAATTTGCCTACTACATGTACTAATGTAAGTAATTTATTTAAAGGTTGCTATAAGTTAACAAGACTAACAGGATTGAATTTAGGTAGTACTATATCAAAAGGAGATACCTGGTGTCCTCCTAATTTAACTACTGTAGAAAACTGTACTATTAATACAGATAAGGCTAAATTTAAGGATGTAGTATCCCTTACTACTGTTCAAGATACAAATATTACAGGTGATGATTTAAGTGATTTATTTAATGGTTGTACAAAGCTAGGAAATCTTAAAAACTGTTCTATTACTGCAAATAGGTCTTTAGCACGTGCATTTAAAAACTGTAATTTAATTACTCAATCACCTATTACTGTAATTAAAGACTCTGTAATTAATATAGATGAAATATTTAGTGGTTGTACAGGTATTACTGATATAAGTGGAATGACATTTGGAAGTGGAATAACTAATACTACTAATTGGATTCCTCCGAAGTTAACTACTGCCAATAATGTAACCATTAAGAATAATGTAGTTAAATTTGAAAATTCTACTTTAACTACATGCAATAATCTTACTATTACAAGTAGTGTTAATAGTTTAGTAAGATTATTTTATTATTGTACTTCTTTAAATTCTATAACATTTAATCCTAATAGTAATTTTACAAATGTTACAACAATGAAAGAGACTTTTAGATATACATCCATATCTTCTTTGGATTTAAGTAATGTTACAGTATCAAGTAAACTTACTAGTTTAGAAACTTGTTTCGGTAATTGTAATAAATTAACCGAAATAACAATGTTTAATAATATGGAAGAAGCAAGTTTAAGTAATATAAGTGAATTATTTATATCTAATGACGGGAATCTTACTACATTAAGAAATTTTAAACTAGGTTCTAATTGTAGTATTCCTCTTAGGTGTAGATATACATTTAAATATCCTACAGGACAAGGTACTAAAATATCTAATACTGATGGAATGTATATAAATTGCGATTGTCTTAGATTAAGAGATGATGATACAGGGTCTATAAGACAATCTAATGGGTCAAGTTCTAATTTATTATACTCACTATTTGCTGGATGTGATGCCTTTGTGAAATTTACTGATTTAGAATTAGGCCCAAATGTTACGGATATATCTAATGGATTTAGGGATATAAAAGGATTAACTGAGGATGTTATACTCCCTTCTCACATTACTAAATGTGAAAACACTTTTAAAGATTGTACTTCTATGACTCATATTCATTCAAACTGGAATAATACTTATACTAAGGGTATTACTTCTACTGATTGTTATGCAGGTTGTGCAGTTATTACTCATATAGATGATGAAAATGTTATAGCTTATGACGGTGATATTGGACTAGATTATGTTCCTTTTGGTTGGGGAGGAAATGGGTTTACCTTAGACAATACCATGATTTTTCAAATAAATGTGACATCTAATTTAGTTAATCAACCATTAAAACCTATTGGGATTAAATCACTTTTATCAATTGAATATACTCAAGCTAAAGTAAATTGGGGAGACGGAAGTAATGTTGAATTATTATGTGTTGATAATAAAAATATTACAACCCACACTTACACATCAGAGGGAATGTATTATGTTAAAGCCCATTGTGTCTTTGGAGGAGGATATGGTGCAGGTTTTGCTTCTGCTTTATATAAAGTATTACAAATTCCTAAATATCAATGGGGTTATAAATATAATAACCTTAAGTTTGGTTTTAGTGCCGCGTCTAATTTGGTATCTGTTGACTTATCTAATATAGAAATAGACACTTCAGCTCAATATCAGTTACGTTCCATGTTTCAAAATTGTAAAAAATTAGAAACTATAATATGGTTTAAACAAAAAATTAAAATTGCAAATAATTCAGATGGTATAATAGGGATGTTTGATACTTGTAGTTCTCTAAAAACATTAGATTTACGTATATTAGATGTATCGACTGCAACCGATATAAGTAGTTTATGTACAAGCTGTTCTTCTTTACAAGAAGTAAATATAAGTGGTTGGGATACAAGTAATGTAACTAATATGAGTAGTATGTTTAAGAATGTCGTACCTGCTAAACTAAAAATAATAAATGGCATTGAAAATCTTAACACATCTAAAGTAACTAATATGGCTTATATGTTCCAAGGTCAAGCCGTTTTAGAATCTTTAGATTTAAGTAAATGGGATATGTCAAATATAACTGATTGTGGTGCAATGTTCTCAAATTGTACTTCATTAAAATATCCTCCTATAACTACATTTGGAAATGCTAAAAAGCCAACCACAATGGTACGATACGGTACGATATATGAGAAAACAACATTTGCAGTAGATAATAGTATAGAATGGAAAATTGTTGGCTCTTCTAATTTATACAGAGCCTTTCTTCACAATTACAATGTTTCTCAATTTAATGCAGTATGGGAAACTGATGAAATAGTTTCAGTTTCAGATTTATTCTGTGAAACATTCGATAGGGTAACATCTTTGAAAACTTTTAACCTTACTTCATGCGGTGAAACTATATTTTATAGTTTCTTCTTCGGAGGAATAGGTTATCTACAAAATAAAAACTTAACTAATTTTGAATGTCGTGGAACTCAGAATTATAATTTGGATGTATCAATATGTCCAAATCTCTCAAAAGAAAGTTTATTAAATATAATTGATTGTCTGTGTACAACTACTAAAACATTAACATTGAGTTTAGGTGGTACAAATTTAGCAAAACTTACTCCTAGCGAAATAAAACTAGCAACAGATAAGGGGTGGACAGTATCATGATAATTGAAGATTTAAACGGATTAACAAAACTCATAGCAGATGAAGGTAAAAAGATAACTAATTCGGAGAGGTCTTTCTTCTCCGATTTCATATATATGGGAAAAAATGATTCTCCGGACAACTACATGGAAGTAGGAAGAGAAATATGGAAACACTTTATAGAAGAAGAAAACCCCGATGTAGTAGAATTACAAGAAAGGGTAAAAGATGTACAAGAAGATGTAAAAACTTTACAAGAAACTTCTGACACATTAAATGAATCGCAACTTATGACAGATGAAACTGTTAATATAGTTATGGAGGCAGTTACGGATAGTGACGAAAAACATGAAAATCTTACTGATGTAGTATTATTAGCAATTGATGAAATGTATCAAATGTTAGAACCTTTAGAGGAAGATACTACTACATTAAGTATGGATTCAATGTGTGAAGTATCCACATACTCTCTATCTGCCCCCAAAACTTTATCAAATATAAATGTTAAGGAGGGACATATAATGGTACAATTATATGCTGTAATGGTTCAAAGAGGATTAAAAACAATTGAACAAGTTCCTGCAAGATACAGAGACCAAGTTAAAGCTTTATTGGACGCTGTAGAAGAATAATTAATAGGGAGTATTATGAATACTCCCTATTTTTGTACAAAGAAAACACATTTATAGGATTTTATGGTTAAGGAGATGATAAAATGTTACCTATAACAAGAATGATTAGTAGGTATAATCATAGTTCTAGTAATAATATTACTTATATTGTAATCCATGACGTAGGAGAAACTTCTTCTGCCAGAAACAATGCAATCTACTTTAATGGAGGAAATAGAGGTGCTTCTGCCCATTATTTTGTAGACAATACTTCTATATACCAAGTAGTAGAAGATTATCATGGTGCGTGGCATGTAGGTGATGGGCATGGTAAATATGGAATATCTAATTATAATTCTATAGGTATAGAAATGTGTCTAACTAATGGAAATACTACAGATACTACAATACAAAATACTTTAGAATTAACTAGATATTTAATGGCTAAATATAGTATTCCTGTAACAAGAGTTGTTAGACACTATGACGCAAGTAGAAAGTGTTGCCCGATGACTTTTTCTAACAATAACTGGGCCAGATGGTACGATTTTAAGAGAAGACTAGGAGATACCTCAGTACCATCTAATGTGTCTTCAACTAATACGTCTTCAAGTACTAGTCCTATTGTAAAGGGACGTAATTTTGTAGGTAGTAGATGTAAGGAACTACAAGAAAAATTAATCGCATGTGGATACAACTGTGGTGGTTATGGAGCAGATGGAAGCTTTGGACAAGGTACTTATGATTCTTTGATAAAATTTCAAAAAGAACATGGGTTAGTAGCAGATGGGTTAGCAGGTGAAAAGACGTTTGCTAAATTGGACTTTGTTTTATCTCAAAAGAATAAGAATACATCCAATGGAAATAATTGGGTAAAAAGGTTGCAAGAAGAATGCAATAACCAAGGATTCTCTAATCAATCAGTAGACGGAATACCTGGAACTAACACGCTTAATGGGTGTCCTACTTTAAGAGAAGGTGCAAGAGGAAATATCACCAAATTACTACAAGAAAAACTTGTTTCACTTGGATATAATACAAACGGAGTTGACGGTATTTTCGGTGGAGGTACTACCAATGCAGTTTGTAATTTTCAAAGAAATAAGGGATTATCAGCAGATGGAATAGTGGGTAAAAATACTTGGAGAAAATTATTGGGATTATAGAGGAGGATAAATAATTGTGGTTGATAAAAATAAATTACTACTTCAAGAAGCTATTGATTTAATATCAATCAGACCACTTAATCAAAACAATATAGATAATAGCGTATTAAAATTAAAGGAAGTAAAGCAAATATTATTATCTGCTAGAGGAGATACACAACTTACTTTTAATACTGTAGCAGATATGAAAAAAGCAAATTTAAATGTAGGTGATATAATCACTACATTAGGATATTATGACATAGGAGATAATGGTGCTGCCAAATATGAAATAATGGATTATGATACTTGGTGGAATCAATTACCAGGTCATGTAAAATTAGTACACTATCATAATGATAGAATAGGTTGTAATCCGATTTTATATAAGAATCCTGTTGATTGTTATATAAACCATATTCTTAATAATGGTCTTATAGCTAGTTTTATAAAGGAAAATAATACTATAAGAGTGGAGCAAGGTGGGTGTATTGAAGGGCGTAAGGATAACTGTATGGCATTAAGACATATATTTGCTTACAATACTACCGGCGTAATAGAATTTGGAGAAGGTAAAAAGTATCAAATATTTTATACTCCCAACAATCAATGTATGGAAAGGGAAAATGAGATAATATCAAATAAACCTTCGTGGTTAAATACTGTAGGAAATAATGGTAATGAATATGCTTTAATTCTTGGTTGTAGGAGTACCACTAAACCATGTTTAGGAAGAGTTCGCAATCTAAAATTAATCGGTAATAACTGTACTATATTTATACCGAACAATGAATTCTGTAAAGGTAATTCAGGGGATTTTGCAATATTTGAATGCGGTGGCGTAATAAATGGTTTAGAGATAACTGGTTTTAATTTTGACTGTAATGGATTAAACCAAAAAGGTTACTATACTGAAAAAACTAATAAAGATGGAGCTGTAACAAAAGAATTTGTTAATATGAGAACTTGTAATCACACAATTTCATATTTTACAAGTTCTATAAGCGAGGGTCATATAGAAATAAATAAAATTGTAGACAAGTTAGGAATACCTCATGAAGACATTAATGTTTCTTTGTTAGGTGATACTGAGTTCTCTAATGTTAATATCCATCATAATAATTTCTATGCTAACGGTACGGTAGTAGATACTTCAGATGGTGGGGGAGACCACATACTAATCATAAACCCAACTAAGTCCGAAAATGTATTTATCGAAGATAATTACTTTGAAAATTGGGGTAGATGGGTATTTGCAGTTGATTTAGGTGGTAATGGGGAAAGATTCTATAATTATAAATT
>ERZ1034753.579-NODE-579-length-13152-cov-4.435749_pt1 | contig 13152 bp, 9 predicted proteins | sample MGYA00520702_ERZ1034753 | MGnify/ENA primary metagenome ERZ1034753 (study PRJEB33766, sample SAMN09781700) | gut metagenome | biome: gut microbiome | host: Homo sapiens | place: Madagascar | study: EMG produced TPA metagenomics assembly of the PRJNA485056 data set...
GGTCACCAATGCCGGCTTCAAAGTCCGTGACGGAGTCGATCTCCGGGAATATCTCCTTCACATCGATGTCCCGGAGATGCTGCATGATGCCGCGGATCTTTGCAAGGCCTTCGATCCCTTTCAAGGTATAGGATGTGGTCTTGTCGTAGTAGTAGCCGAAGTCGGAATAGAGCTCATCGAGCACATCGGAAAGCGTCTTTCCCTCATTCTTGAAGTAAGCCGCCATTTCACAGATAAGCATGGCAGAAACGACCGCATCTTTATCCTGTGCGTGCGTCCCGGCAAGGTAGCCGTAGCTTTCTTCATAGCCGAAGAAGTAGTCATGCGCGGGATCCTTTTCCCACTGGGAGATCTTTTCTCCGATATACTTGAAGCCGGTCAGTGTTTCTACGACCTTCAGGCCATAGCGGCGTCCGATTTCTGCGCCAAGCTCGCCGGTCACGACCGTTTTTACCATGGTGGATGCCGGTGTCAGCGCCTCTTTTCGAGTAAGGCAGAGGAAGTATGTCAGGAGTGCGCCCATCTGATTTCCGGAAATCAGGACAAAGTCCTCCCCTTTTCGTACCGCGCTGCCGATGCGGTCGCTGTCCGGGTCAGTCCCGATGACGATATCTGCGCCCACTTCTTTGGCGAGGGCGATTCCCATCGAGAGAGCGTCTTCATTCTCCGGATTCGGTGCAGAGACAGTCGGGAAGTCGCCATCCGGCAGCTCCTGCTCCTTCACGATATGCACATCGGTGAAACCGGCTTCCGCCAGAATGCCCTGGACGGGCTTTGCCCCGCTGCCGTGAAGCGGTGTGTAGACGATGGAGAGCGGCGGCGGATCTCCCTGATACAGGGACTGCCGGAAGATCGCGGTCAGAAAGCGGGTGACGGTTTTATGTCCCAGCCAGTTCATGAGGGCATCATTTCCCTCATCTTCGATATGCGAAAGATCTGTCACCGCCTCGACATAAGCCGTCAGGACGTCTGCATCCTTCGGCACCAGCTGCGCGCCATTGGCACCATAGACCTTGTATCCATTGTATTCTGCCGGATTGTGGCTCGCTGTCACGACCACACCGGCCGCGGCATGGAAATATTTGACCGCAAAAGAAAGAACCGGAATGGGTTCGAGTTCTTCGAAAATGCGGACGGGGATCCCGGCCGATGTCAGCACACGAGCGGCTTCTTTCGCAAAGTCAGCGGAATGATTTCTGGAATCATAGGCAATAACCACGCCCTGTGAAAAAGTTTTCGGATGCTCCTTTTTCAGATAATCAGCAAGCCCTCTTGTCGCTTTGGCGACTGTATAGCGATTCATGCGGTTCGTGCCCGCGCCCATGATACCGCGCAGCCCGGCTGTACCAAATTCCAGATCCTTATAAAAACGGTCTTCGATCTCTTTTTCATCCGTCAGGCGCAGGAGCTCTTCCTTCGTCTCTTCATCCGCCCACGTCAGCCAGTCTTTATATGTTTCCTGATAGCTCATTCGTATCCTCCTTCATAAGAAATCGGTGAAGTCATATTTTCATTATTATAATGGATACGGAAATGGATTACCAATGGAAATAGCAGAAGCCGCTCATTGGTTTTATTATAAAAGAATGCAGTATTTTTTTACAAACAAGGATTCTGATAAACAAATGTTTCTATTTTTTCTCGAATAAGGTATAATGGAGACAAGTTGAGAGCAAGAAATCAAAGAAAGGACCTTCCCATGAGAAAAAAAAACAACCCGAATGAACTGACCACACGCGAAAAATCGATCCTTGAATTTATCCGTCAGAAGATCTGGGACAGCGGCTTCCCCCCGACTGTCCGCGAGATCGGAGAGGCGGTCGGTCTGCGCTCGACATCCACCGTGCACAATTATCTGAAGCGTCTGGAACTTAAGGGCGCGATCCGTAAGAATCCTGACTCTTCGCGCGCGATCGAAGTCGTGGCCGATACCTGGCGCCGCAAGAAGATGATCCCGATGCCGCTCGTCGGAGCCGTCCGTGCAGGCGAACCGATCACCGCAGATGAACACACGGAGTCCGTCTATCCCCTGCCGGCCGAACTCATCGGCAAGGATAACAACTGCTTCATGCTCATCGTTCGAGGCGACAGCATGATCAATGCAGGCATCCATGAAGGCGACTACCTCATCGTTTCCGAGCAGGATGACGCGCAGGATGGTGACATCGTAGTCGCACTCATTGGCAATGAAGATGCGACCGTCAAGCGTTTCTACAAAGAGGAAGATCACATCCGTCTGCAGCCGGAAAATGATGAGTACCAGCCGATCATTGCCAAAGAAGTCATCATCCGCGGCAAAGTCATCGGCCTCTATCGGCACATGTGAGTTTTTAGTGACTGGTCACTAGTGACTAGGGATTAGGGATTAATTAGAACCTCACATTCTACTTTTTCCGAAATTAAAAAGGCCATGGAGAATATCGCATTGCGATATTCTCCATGGCCTTTTTTGATGTTTTGATGGAATGAAAATAGGTTGTGGCTGGCTGCTATGCGGGAAACATATCCTAATCCCTAGCTACTAATCCCTAGCTACTTCCTGAATACCAATCCCTAGCCAACTAGCCACCAGCCACCAGCCACCGGTCACTTTACTTCCCAAAGCTCATGCGGGAAACCATCGCCGCGAGCTTGGGTCCGATCTTCGGCACGCCCTGTACGTCTTCCGGCTTTACTGCACGGATGACGACGATGGCCACGAGGTAGACCACGCCGCCGACAGCAATGGAGGCAAGTGTCGAAAGGGTATTGCTGTGGATCAGGGTAAACGCCGCATGATACACACCGAGCACGACTGCGCCCATGATGCCTGCTGCGATGAAAAGCTTCACGGTATGGAGAATATCCATCGTATAGCGTCTGTATTTATAGAGGAAAATCAGATTCAGAACAGCCGCTACACCGAAGTCCGCATTCGTCGCCCATGCTGCGCCGAGCACGCCCCACGCCGGGATGGCGGTGAGATTCCAGGAGAGGAAGACCTTCACACACGCCGAAACAACCATGTTCAGGAACGGGATCGCGGTCTTACCCATCCCCTGCAGCACGCCTGTCGTGACCTGCTGCACACCGAGCAGAAATACGCCGAAGCTCATGACGGCGATACACGGACCGGCATCGCGGGTCGCGTACAGCATATCGGAGATCGGAGTCGCGATAACACACATCCCGATGAAAGCAGGTATCGTGATGAGATTGGCCAGACGCATCGCCGTGTCTGTACGCATCATGACGACATCATCCTTCTTCTGCGCGATGGCTTCCGAAATGACAGGCACCAGACTGGCCGCCAAAGACGCCGTCACGATAGTCGGCATATTGACGAGCGCCGTCGCCATGCCTGTCAGATAGCCGAAGAGTGTCGTCGCTTCTTCGACAGCAAATCCTGCCACTTCCAGACGACGCGGCACGATCAACAGATCGATATTCGAAACGATCGGCAGCATGATATTCGCCAGAGAGACCGGAATGGCAAGGACCAGCAGTCTTTTGATGATCGACATCGCACTCTGCGGCTTGATAGAGGTATCCTGCTCAGAGGCCAGCTCCTTACGCCAGTTTCTTGTCATGTAATAGAATCCGATCAGGACAAGGATCCCCATAAAAGCACCCGGTGCTGCCCCCAGCGTAGCACCTGCGGCTCCGAACTCCAAACCATACGGCAGCAGGATGACCGCGAAAGCGATCATCGTCACGACACGGACGACCTGCTCTAAGATCTGCGAGACCGCCGTCGGCGTCATCAGCTGCAGCCCTTGGAAATACCCGCGCAGCGTCGCGAGCAGCGTCGCGCAGAAAACCGCCGGAGAGAGGGCCAAGAGCGACCAGTACGCTCTCTGGTCACGCACGATGCCGGTATCGACCAGCCACTGTGCGCCGAAGAAGAGCAGTCCGCTGAAGAGGACTCCCGTCATGATGAGTGCGATCATGGAAATACGGAAGACCTTCTGTCCTCCGAAATAGTCGTTCACCGCATTTCTTTCTGCGACCATGATGGAGATCGCGACCGGCAGTCCCGCAGAAGAAACAGAAAGACAGAGCAGATAGATCGGATATGCCATCTGATACAGTCCGATCCCTTCCCCGCCGAGCAGGCGCGAGAGGTAAATGCGGCTGAAAGCACCGATGAATTTGACAATGATCCCGGCAATGGTCAGGATCAATGCCCCTTGAATAAAAGAATTTTTACGCATGTTTCACCTTTTTGCAACATATGACTCCCTGCGAGATCGACTCTCGCAGGCGTTACTATATAGTCATATCAGATTTAAGCGAAATTGTAAAGGTCAATTCGTTTCATGGTATGTGTTCCGGGACAAAGCTGTATGAAAGATGTCAGCGAAACAGATCCGGTCACGGTCATTGTTTCCCTGTTTCCCTTTTCAGCTCATCCATAAAGTCAGCCATCCAGTCTGTCATTGTCCCTTTGATAAGTGCCTTATGGATACGAAGCTTGGCTGGAGATCCCGGAAGGAATTTCAGATACGGGAGCCATGTCTTTGGAAGCTTCAGCGGATCCCACCCATGCATGAAGCTTTCATCAGCCCAGGTGACAAGGAGGCTGTCCCCCTCGTCGATGATGCTTCCGATCCCCAGATGACGTGCTTTCACACGGATCTCCGAGATACGGAAGAGCTTCTCCGCCGGCTGGCTTGGCGTACCGAAGCGATCGATCACCTCATCGATGAGATCGGTGAGTGTTTTCTCATCTTCGATCGCGGCAAGACGTCGATAGATCTCCATCTTCTGTTCCTGATTTGCAATATATCCGCTGTCAAGATACGCATCCTGACGGAACTCGATCGTGGTATTCGGCAGCTTCTTCGGTACAGGCCGGTTCTCACGGACGGCGCGCAGTCGCTCCACCGCTTCCTCAAGCATGGAGCAGTATGCCGCAAAGCCGATGCTGGCGATATTACCATGCTGCTCTCTCCCGAGAAGATTTCCGGCACCGCGGATCTCCAGATCCCGCATGGCGACTTTGAAGCCGCTTCCGAGCTCGGTGAATTCACGGATCGTATCCAGCCGTTTTTCTGCCACCTCGGAAAGCACCTTCCCCCGCCGGTAGAAGAACCACGCCCGTGCGATCTTTTCTGAACGACCGACGCGCCCTCGCATCTGATAGATCTGTGAAAGCCCCAAGCGGTCAGCATCATAGACAAGCATGGTATTCGCATTCGGCTGGTCCAGACCATTCTCGATGAGCGTCGTGCAGAGAAGGACATCATACTTTCCCTGATAGAAATCGAGCATGACTTTTTCGAGCTGACGCCCTTCCATGCGCCCATAGGCGATGCCGATGGTCACATCTTCGGGAAGAATGCTTCGCAAATGGTCAGCTATCGCACCGATCGTTTCTATGCGGTTGTAGACGAAGAACGTCTGCCCGCCTCGCTCTTTCTCACGGAGAATCGCATCTTTGACGATATGGTCATCGTACTCCGTCACATACGTCTGGATCGCATGGCGATTCGATGGCGGCGTCGTGATCGTCACCATATCGCGGACGCCGGTGAGACTCATGTGAAGGGTACGAGGGATCGGTGTCGCAGACAGTGTCAGCACATCGATGCCGGATGCCAGAGATTTCCACTTCTCCTTCTGCACGACACCGAAGCGCTGCTCTTCATCGACGACGAGAAGCCCTAGCTTCTTCGGATGCACCTTCTTATTCAGGACCGCATGGGTACCGATGACCACATCCAGCGTGCCGCTTTCCATCTCCTGATAGATGCGGTTCTTTTCCTTGGCTGTCGTGAAACGGTTCAGTACTGCCAGACGGACGCCGAAGCTTTCCATCCGTTCCTTGAAATTCTTATAATGCTGCTCCGCGAGGACCGTCGTCGGACAAAGGACGAATGCTTGATAACCGGACATGATGCATTTGAAGACAGCTCGCATCGCGACTTCCGTCTTGCCAAAGCCCACATCTCCGCATAGGAGCATATCCATCGGCATCGGTTTTTCCATCGCCTTTTTGATGGCATCGATCGCGAGGAGCTGATCTGTCGTTTCTACATAGGGGAATGTGTCTTCGAATTCACGCTGCTCAGCCGTATCCGGGGCAAAAGCGATCCCCTGCGTGATCTCACGCTTCGCATAGACGGCAAGCAGCTTTTCTGCCAGTTCCTCGATGGACTTTTTGGCCTTCGCCCGCGCCTTCGTCCACGCGCTGCTCCCCATGTCATGGAGCTTCGGCGTTTCCCCTTCCGGGCCGATATATTTTTCCAGCGACGAGATCTTTTCGACAGGAAGATAGAGCTTGTCATTACCCGCATACTGGATCGTGATATAGTCCCTGTGAATACCGGAAAGCTCGATGGTACGGATCCCGAGGTACTTACCGATGCCATGCGTGGCCTGTACGACATAGTCGCCGGGATTCAGATCTGAGAAATAGCGGATCTGCTTCCCCTTCGGACCGGAACGCACGCGGCGCACCTTCTGCTTCCCCAGTACATCTCCCGCTGTAATGACAGCCAGTGTATCATCGGTAAGCTCAAAGCCCTCCGACAGAAGGCCATGGATCAGCGTGACCTTCCCCGCCTCCAGCGTGCGGCTCTCTGGGATATGGAAATCCGAAAAAAGCGCGGAAAGCTCCCTTTCCTCCGAGGGCCGGGGAGCGAGAGAGAGGACTTTCCATCCTTTTGCGAGCAGATTTTTGAGATCCTCCATGAAGATCGGGATCTGCCGCTGGTAGTTCGTCATGGTGTGACCTTGCCATGCCACATCCCGCTCCGTATCAAAGCCTGTCAGCTTTCGCTTGAGCAGAGTGCATACGATTTCCTTATTCTTCGCCTTGCGCGCCTGTCCGATGACCTCTTTCCAGGATAGCGCCGCCTTTTTATGCGCGGCATCCTCCTTGAAGTATCGTTTCAGTGCCTCCTCACACCGCTGCGGTTCATCATAAAAGACAAGCGCCTTCGAAAGGTATGAGAAGACAAGCGCCTCTCCCACGCCCTTACCGTCAAGTGGCAGGAAAACCTGCGACTTTCTGTCTTCGATCGAGCGCTGCGTATCCTCATCAAAAAGCCGCACGCTGTCGACTTCATCATCAAAAAGCTCGATGCGGACAGGATGCTCTTCATTGATAGGGAAAATGTCGATGATATCACCGCGCACCGCAAAATGACCGCAGCGCTCGACCTGATCCACCCGTTCATAGCCGGCAGACGTCAGCTTCTCCTGCAAAGCGTCCCATCCGATTTCCTCTCCGCTAGAAACCTGAAATGCACTCTCCTCCAGCTGCGATGGGCTGACCACCTTCTGCGCCGCTTCCACGGCTGTAGCTAGGATAATGCCCTGTCTTCCTGTCAGCATGGCTCCCAACGTCCGCATCCGGTCACGCAACCGCTCCGTACTGGAGAATGTCACCTGAAAGCCAGTCTCTTCGACGAGTGGAAAGGAATAAATAGGCGTCTCCGGCAGGAAGAAAGCGAGGTCTTCTTCCCAGCGGAAAATATCCTTCTGCTCTGGCACAACGACGATGGCCGTCCCGAAAGACTGCATGGCCGCCGAGAGCGCCAGCGCCTTCTGCGAACTTGCGATCCCCGTCAGGACCGTCGGAGAAGAAGCGGAATCCATCTCCCAGGAATGAGATAGCCGCGCCGCGCACTCTTTCGCAAGCTGTGGCCCCATCGCGGTATCCATCACAAAAGGCGGAAGCGCTGCCGCAGCAGCACGCACATCTGCGATCATCGGGATCTTTTCAGTCATTCTTCTCCCTCCCAACCATACGCTGTCCGCTTGACCTCTTTCTCTCCATGAAGTGTCCGGATGCGAGATAGGATGGATGTCCTCTGATACATGAAATCCGGGCAGACATCCGCCATCGGGACCAGCACAAAAGGCCGCTCCCAGAAATAGGGATGCGGCAAATGAAGAAATGGGGTATCACTGTGGATGCCGTCACTGTAAATCAGATCCAGATCCAGCGTCCTCGGCCCCCAATGCACGTCTCGGGTGCGTCCGAACTGTTTTTCGACAGACAGCAAAAGCGCCATCAAATCTTCGGCAGGCCCTTCCCAGCTGATCTCCATGACAGCATTCAGAAAGACGGGCTGGTCGGTTTTGCCCCAAGGCAGCGTCTCATAGATGGAAGACTTCTTCTCGATATGAAGCCCCTCTGCCGCCTCGAGCGTTGCGGCCGCCTGCCTCAGAATGGCCAGCGAATTCCCCTGATTGGACCCAAGGGAAATGATATATTTTTGATTCATTTTTCTCTCTTTTTGGTCAGTGTCACTGATACATCGTCCAGAATCCCGGGAATGGGAGAACCTGGTTTGTGAACCGTGGTCGTAATCTCATCTACCAGCGGAAAAGCAGCGAGAACATCTGCATTGATGACGCCGGCGAGGCGTTCCAGCAGCTTGTAAGGGCCGCCCTCCGCCCGTTCTTTCACCATCTGGTACACCGCTACATAATTCACAGAGTCTTCGAGACAGTCCGTCTCTCCGACCTTGGATAAATCAAGATGCAGCTCCACATCGATATAAAAACGCTGTCCTAATTTCGTCTCCTCCGGCTCATCACCGTGATAGCCAAAAAAGGCCATGCGAGTCAGTTTGATCGTATCCATGCGTATCCCTCATTCGTTATAAAAGATCAATGCCCAGCAGCAGAAGCCTCACGCCCTCCCCGGGAGCGATGCCCAAGGAAAACCGTTAGTTCCCGGCGGACAGTACTTCGATCGCCTTCTGATAAACAGAGTCGGTGGAAGGATCGAAAGGAAATCCTGTCTGCGAGACTTCAATATCCGGATGGATGCCCACCTTGTCGATCATCTTACCAGAAGGCGTCCGATACTCTGCGATAGAGATCTTGAGTGCCTTCTGCTCGCCGGCGTCAAAGACCGCCTGCACCGTCCCTTTGCCATAGGAATTTTCCCCAATAATGATTCCTTCCTGTTTATCCTGCACCGCACCAGCCAGGATCTCAGAAGCACTGGCACTATTCTTATCGATCAGGATAGCCATTGGCAACGGATTCTCGATTCCCTCGATATCATAGGACTCTGACTCGCCATTCTTGGTGTGATAGCTCACGACCGTTCCCGTGGTGAGTATCTGATTCGCCACATCAGTTACTGCATAGATCATCCCGCCCGGATTCATGCGAACGTCAATGATCAGTTTCTTAGCTCCGGCGATCTTCAAAGAAGCGAGCTGGTCACGGAAATCATCGGCGGTGTGCTTCCCGAAGGAGAAAATATGAATATAGCCAATATCGTCACCGGCCATCGCACTCTGCACCGTCGGCATGGAGATCTCTGACCGTTCCACAGTAAAATGCATGGTTTCGCCATTGCGTTCGACATCGATCTCTACCGTCGTTCCTTTTGCTCCGCGGACAGCCGATGCCGTCCCTGTAAGACCGAGTGCATCCGTTTCTTTACCATCGATGGCGAGAAGTACATCTCCGGCATCAAGACCCGCATCATGCGCCGTACCATGGTCGAAAACCTTCAAAATGACAGGCCTTGCGTTCTCTCCCTGCCCCATGACGACGCCGATCCCACCATATTCTCCCGTAGCGCTCTGCATGAAAGATTCATACGCATCCCCGGAAAGTACCATGGTATAAGGATCGCCGACAGAGGCAAACATCCCCTGCGATGCTCCGGCAAAGAGCGTCTTATCCTCTATCGGACGGAAGTAGTTCTGCTTGATCTCCTGAAAATCCAGCAGGAATGTAATGAGTGCCTTCGGATCATCCGTAAAGTGGAATACCGCACCTCCAGCCAAAGATGCGGTACATACCACCCCCAGCACAAAGCCGGGCGCATAGTTTTTGAAAGAATGCCAGATTTGTTTTTTCATCATAAATATCCCATAGGATCGACAGCCTGCCCATTGATTTCCACTTCGAAATGGCAGTGCGGCCCCGTCGAGTTTCCGGTCGAGCCGGCAAAGGCAATGACGTCTCCTTTTGACACGGACTGCCCTTCCGATACATTGAGAGACTGGTTGTGCCCATACAGCGTCTGCATACCGCCGCCATGATCAATGATGACGGCATTGCCGTAGCCGCTGATCCAACCGGAATAAATGACAGTCCCGCTGTCTGCTGCATGGATCGGCGTACCATAGTCGACACCGATATCCATCCCCGAGTGATAGATGGTACGCCCGAAAATCGGATGGGTACGATATCCGTAGGAAGACGTGATGACACCGCTGCATGGCCAGGAAAGCTGTCCCGTGCCCTGCACATAGTTATCATCACTGCCGCCGCTTTCTTCCTGCTGTGCCTGCCTTGCGGCTTCAGCCTGACGGATGCGCTCCTGAATGAGGTCTTTGACCGCATTGGAACGGGCAATGAGATCCTGCTCCATCTGTGCTGCTGCCGCCTTATTGGCTTTCGCATTATCGAGGACTCTCTGCTGCTCGGCTTTCTTCTTCGCGACCTCTGCCTGTACCTTCTTCGCTTCTTCTGCCAATGCATCGAGCCGTGCCCGATCCTGCTCCAATTCGGCTTTCTTTGCTTCGATTTTTGCCTTCTGATCCTGGATCTCCAGAATCAGGCTATAGTCAGACTGGATGATGCGTTTCAAAAGTTCCAGTCGGTTCGCAAAATCGCTGAAGCTTTTCGCCCCCATAATGACTTCCAGATAATTCAGCTGACCAAATTTATAGATCGAACGCACACGAAGGTTCAGCACCTTTTGGCGCTGCTCCAGATAGGCCTGCGCTTTGCGGATCTCTTCCTCCGTCTGGCGGATCTCCGCATTCACTTTCGCCTGCTCGTCCTGAATGCTCTTCAGACGGGCATTCGCCGCATCAAGGTCTGCCTGAATGGCTTTCAACTTGACAGCGACATCTTCGATGACCTGCTGCCAGCTCTCCTGCGAAGAACGCGACTCATCGATCTGCCCCTGAATATCCTGCAGCTCATCCTCCAGATCGTCTGCGATCGAGGGAACCACCGCCCCTGTCAGCAGCAAAGAGGCGATCGCTGCCGAAAGTATCTTCTGATGTGTTTTCATAATTACACCTTCATATACTTACGGAGCGAAATGGCACTCCCCATGACACCGATCACAATGCCGGCCGCCAAAATAATGAGAGTGGTATATCCCATAAATGGCCATAGCGGAATCATCGGAATGAAGACAAGACCAGCTGCTGCCATTTCGGAGACGACAGTTTTATAGCCTTCCCACAGAATGAGCGAAGCAAATCCGGATCCTAAAAAACCGATGACCATGCCTTCGAAAAGGAAAGGCCAGCGAATGAAGCCATTGGAGGCACCGACGTACTTCATGATCTGGATCTCTCTTCTTCTGGCAAAAACCGTAAGGCGGATGGTATTAGAAATGATAAAGAGCTCGGCACCGGCCAGGAAGATAATGAGTACGATCCCCGAGAGACGGATGACCTGTGCAACTTTATAAAGCTGTTCGATGATATCCTTCCCGTACTGGACAGTTTCGACGCCCTGATACTTAGCGACAACTTCCGCCGCTGTTTTCAGCTGCTCCGGCGTCTGGAAGGACATCTGGTACGATGCGGGGAGAGGATTGCCATTGATAGCATCGAGAAGCCCCTGCTGATCCCCCATGCGTTCACGGAAATCCTTCATCGCCTGGTCTTTGTTTGTGAATTTGATCTCCTTCATACCGGGCTGTGCTTTCAGATACTTGCCGATACCCATGACCTGATCGGTCGTGAGTCCGTCCTTCAGATAAACCGTCATCTCGACCTGATTTTCAAGGTAAGACGCCATGTGGTTGATATTCAGCACGGCTGAAAGAAAGACGCCCAAGATAAACATAGATAATGTCACGGTCAGGACGGAAGCGATGGCCATAAAGCGATTTCTGAAAAGGGAACGGAATGTTTCACCCCAGAAATAGGATAATGAACTAAACATTCAGGTCATAGCCTCCCTTTTTTACATCATTCACAATATGCCCTTCTTCGATCATGACGACACGTTTATGCATCGCATTGACCAGATCCTTGTTATGAGTGACCATGATGATGGTCGTCCCCATGTGGTTGATCTCGTTGAACAGCTTCATGATATCTTCCGACGTATTCGGATCCAGATTTCCTGTCGGTTCGTCCGCGATGAGAAGGATCGGCTGGTTCACCAGAGCCCGGGCAATCGCCACGCGCTGCTGTTCACCACCCGAGAGCTTGGAAGGAAGCTCCTTCTCCTTTCCACGCAGTCCGACCAGATCCAGCACACGCTGTACCTTCGGCTTGATCTCACGGCTCTTTGCCCCCGTAACGCGAAGAACAAAGGCAATATTTTCGTATACGGTCTTTTCGGAGAGCAGTCTGAAATCCTGAAATACAATCCCCAGCGTACGCCGATAGTATGGGATCTTACTGGATTTCAGCTTATTGATCGTAAGACCATTGACAACGACTGTGCCCTGTTCCGGCACCAGTTCATGCGTCAAAATTTTAACAAATGTCGATTTACCGGCGCCGGAAGGGCCCACGATAAAAACGAACTCTCCTTTATCGATATGAATATTAATGTTACTGAGCGCGGTGTGTTTTGCATCGTACTGCAGGGACACCTGATCAAACGTAATCATTAAATCCTCACTTCCTGGCGATCAATGCGGCTGCTTCTTCCGCAATGTGTTCTGCGGTGAGACCATATTTCTCAAGCAGATCATCAGCTGTGCCGGATTCACCGAAGGTGTCTTCCGTTCCGATCATAGACATCGGTACCGGTTTATGGAGACAAAGTACCTCAGCGACAGCGCCGCCAAGCCCACCTTTTACCGTATGTTCTTCACAAGTCAGGATCGCACCCGTCTCTTCTGCCGCTTTCAGGATGGCTTTCTCATCGATCGGTTTGATGGAGCTCATGTTGATCACACGCGCAGAAATTCCTTTTTCTTTCAAAAGCTCTGCTGCTTTCACGGCTTTAGCGACCATGATACCGCAGGCGATGATGGTCACATCACTGCCGGAAACCGCTTCATAAGAAACGCCCGGAGTGAAGGTATAATCCTCTGGACAGATATCATCGCATTTCGCGCGGCCCATACGGATATACACCGGACCATGGTAGTCCGCTGCCCACTTGATCACAGCTTTCGTCTCAGCGGCATCAGCCGGAACGACAACTGTCATATTCGGCAGCGCACGCATGAGTGTAATGTCTTCGAGCATCTGGTGGGTCGCACCA
>ERZ1034753.582-NODE-582-length-13115-cov-6.784609_pt1 | contig 13115 bp, 8 predicted proteins | sample MGYA00520702_ERZ1034753 | MGnify/ENA primary metagenome ERZ1034753 (study PRJEB33766, sample SAMN09781700) | gut metagenome | biome: gut microbiome | host: Homo sapiens | place: Madagascar | study: EMG produced TPA metagenomics assembly of the PRJNA485056 data set...
ATGCACGAGGCAGCAGAAATATACAACAGAGAAAACGAAGAAGCTCACAGAAGTTATTTTGCCAATATGCAAAAACAGGCTAAAGAACAACGACAAAAATTCAATTTGATACCATAAGAAACGTACCCTGATTTTAGACATTTTCACAACTCCGTTACCGCTAACAAAAGGTAACTCCATAGCACTCAGTACAAAAGATTTTCCGTTTTAAGAATATTTAACCCGTAAATCTACTCTATTTGCAATAATTACAGTATATTTGCACCGTGAATTTGCAGATAGAAGAGTAATGGCTTAGCATTCGCACTTTGCAGTTGCCCTAACACCTGCTAAAAAAACATTTATTATTCGAACTGAACTTAAAAATAAGTGTCCGAACTGAACTTAAAAAGCGATTATTCGAACAGAACTTAAAAATAAGTAAAAGTAAAGGTAATAATGAAGTAAAAGTAAAGATAATAAAGTCTAAAATAAAATTAAAACTATTAATAGATATGAAGGTAATCAATTCTAAGCTTGCTGCCATCGGTTTGGCAGCATTCGTTTTCGCATCATGTAGCGACAGCAATAGCGATCCTACAGGTGGTTCAAAGATCAACGTAGTTGACCGCACTACAATTACGCTTGCATCACAGAATGTAGATAACAGCCGTGTTGTAAACTACAAGAACACAACAGCTAAGGCAAGAAAGTTCTTCCTTAACACAAGAGTAGAAGACAGCTCTATTTTTCCTGTTTTCAAAGATGCTCCTGAAGAGGAAAACGCAAAGCAGCTCAATAAAGAAGCTGACCTCACAAACAAGAACTATGCAATTACCAGCAATAAGAGCCTTAACTTCGCTGGTAAGACTATCGAGGGTGCTACTATCTTTGTACACGGAGGCTCTACTTTCGAGTACGATAATACAACAAAGATGACCAACACTACCATCGTATTGCAGAGTAGCGCTACATTGAAATATACCGGCAATGGCGAAATGATAGCTAAAGGCAACACCGTATTCTGCACAGATGCCAAGAACAATTTTGTTGCTACTGGTGACATCAACATCAATGGTGAACTTTACGCTAATTTTAAAGGCACTTCAAGCCAGGGCAAGGATTTGACAACAGGTCTTGGAGCTATCAAAGAAACTACTGCTGCAGAAAAGGCAAAGAGTATCACTCCTACTCAGAAGGTTACTTTCGGTGCTAATGCAAAGGCTTACATCAAGGGTTCTATCCGTGCCACTGAGTTGAACATCGAGAATGGTGCAAATATTTACACCACATCTAAAATCTTCAGCAACGGTACTGTAAACATTAAAAGTCAGTTAGGCATAGAGGGCTTCCTGAAGGCTCAGGACCTCAACGTAGATGGCTACTTGGCCGCTGGCAAAAACTCTGCCATCAGAGTATTTGGTACTATGAACGTAAATGACGGTGCTTACATTTCTGCCAACTACATCAATGTCACAAACAACACGAAGGACGAAAAGGGAAACATTGTCGCAGGCAACGCTACCCTCAACCTGAATAAGAATTGCTTGATTCGCTTAAGCAACAAGAACGTAATAAACGTCAACAACTTGGTAACAGACAACAGCAACCAGGGTCAGATTGAGTTGGCAGAAGACAACGCTGTAGCAGTAATCAAGGCTGATAAGTTCGAAAACAATGGCAATGAGAAAATCCTTTCATTCCAGACCAGTGGCAATAACTCATGTTTTCTGTTCCAGTTTACAAAGTGCTTCAATGGCTCTACAGAGTTGAATACATTCGAGGATCTTGCTATCCAGGCTACATATATCGACTATGACAAGACTACCGAGAACAAAGTTGATTTTAAGGATGAAAACAACAGGAACTATGGTTATGAGTGGAAGGGTGATGCTTCAAAGTTAGTCACTAGCCAGAAGCTCGATTTGATTGCATCTTCAGAAGATCCTAGTGACGGTCAGTCTGCAACATGTATCCAGCCAGCGAACGGCAAGCTCTACGTTTCATACCATACTAATGGTAACGATGCGGCAGGTGGCAACATCGAGGTTGCCAGTATGACTGAAGGCAACAAAAAGTTGACTATCGAGCAAAGCAAGAAGGCTGACAGAATCGACTACAACCACCTGATTGTTGATGGAAACAAGCTTTACCTCGCTGGTAGCCAGCAGGGCAATGGCTCAGCAGAAGGAACAGCTGTCGGTGCTTTCATGGGTGAGATTGAACTTACTGCTTCAGGCATTAGCGACAACATGGTACTCAATGCTGTTGACAAGAAGAACAGCAAGATAGATGCCAACTGCGTTGCAGCATTCGGCACAGACCATGTATTAGCAACAACCAAAGGTTTCACAGTATTCGACAAAGATGGCAGCTTTGAAAACTACGGTTCCTCTGTTGGCAAACACGTTGTTACAGTAAACAACAAGATCTATGCATTGACAGAGGATGGCACGTTGAACGTTTACAACAATTCTAATATGGAAACTGCTGAGAAGACTTACCAAGTTGGTGCTGTTGAGCCAAATGGCAACAAAGCAGTTGTAGCAGTTGACGAGGCTAATGGTGACATCTACGTCTGCAAGGGTGAGAACGGTGTAGCTAAGATTTCTGGTGGTAATGTAAATCAGGAGTTCTTTAAGTGCCCAACAATCTCTAACTCTGCTGATAATAAGCGTCCAGGCGAGGTAAAGGGTTGTGCCAACGGTATTGCAGTTGATGGCAGCCATGTATATTTGGCATGCGGTAGCTATGGACTCGTTGTATTAGACAAGAGTACTGGCAAAGAAATCTGCCACCGTAAGGCTCCTAATAAAAAGTCAGCCAACTATGTAGCTGTTGATGGTGAGAATATCTATGTAGCATATGGTAAGAGCCGTATCCAGGTATTCAAGCTGACAACAACGAAAGAATAATAACTCTTTTGTTCTTCCCTCACTCTCACATTTGAGTGAGGGAGAACAAACCTTATTCCAAGCTTAACTAGCAAATCAGAAACAAACTAGCTAAAGCTAACTTTAAGGTTATCCGCTAATTATCAATAAATAACAACGAAACAGAAAGCTAAAATGAAAGCATTGAATATAAAACTTGCAACATTTAGTTTTGCAGCATTGCTCCTCGCTTCTTGTAGCGATAGCGGAACACCCGGCAACGACTCGGTCATAGACCCTATCGGTAAAGCTGCTACTATCGTTGGTACAGACGTAACCGCAGAGTATGCAGACCAGCTAGCATCCAGAGTATGGAACTATAAAGGTGCATACGCTAATACAGCTACAAAAACTAGAGCTCTGGCAACCAGAGCAGAGGGTTCAGAGCCAACCGTTCCTGCAGGAACTCCTAATCTTTCTTCCTTAGAAAAGGAAAAATGGAAAAAACATTCAGGAACCTATGTAGTACCAGCTGGTGAAACCCTCAAAGCAGATGGTTACAACATAGAAGAAATGACCATCTATGTGAAAGGTACATTAGAATTTAGTTCTGCCTGGGGATCAGGTGCCACAATCAATGTATTGAGCGGAGGTAAACTGATTGCGAAAAACAGCAATGAAGTATTTGGAGATACAAAGGTATCCAACTGGGGCACAATCGAATTTCCTGCCAACCAAAAAGAATATATCATCAAGAATACATTTTTTCAGTTTGCTGGGGATTTAAATATAAAAGGACACGATTTGAAAATGGTAGAAGGCTCTCAGCTCTATATCCAAAACTCCCTCTTTGCTGATAATATTGCCATGTGCCAAAATGCCCAACTGGCTGTAATGGACAATGCTACTTTGACTGGAGCGTTCGAAATGTCAGACAAGTCAGACGCCAGTGTAAACAACATCATGACAACCACCAGCCTAAAGATTCAAAATACAACCAAGCTCTATAGCGGTTGTTCCCTCAACGTAGAAGGAGATGTTTACGCCACCAATGGCACAGAGCTCTCCATCATGTATCTGAAGGCAAAGAACTACAAGCAAGATTCTGGTGCAACCCTTCGCTTGCGAAACCAGAGTATGGTTGACATCGAAGGCAAATACGTGAATCTGAACCAAGAACAAGGTTATGCAGACTTACCAGACAAGGAGGGTGTAGCCGTGATCAAGGCAAATACCTTCTCCTACAATGCGCCAGGAAAACAGAGTGATTGGAGTCGTCCGGGTGGAGCCAAGACGGTAGATTGCTCTGTTTTCACCACATCAGGAGATAATGCCCATATCATCTTGGATGCAAATGGTATCTATCGTGAAGGGGAAACCACTCCGATTACAGATGACAATACAACTATTGTATGGAACAATAATGCCAATATCCTCTTCAAGGATGATCCAGGAGCCAAGAACTACGTCATCAAGAAGACAGAGTGCAATCCTAACGGTTACAATGCAGACAAGGAGCCTGCAAAGGAGCCTACACTCGACTTGATTTCAAGTATCGACTATAATCACGATCACGACATCTCTGCGACTTGCGTACAGGTACACAATGGCAGACTGTATATGTCTTACCATACCCGTGACAAGAAGCACGGTGGCTGTATTGAGGTATTCAGTCCTGTAGAGAACAACAAGGTAACACTGGAGCAGTATCTCTGCGATGACCAGAAAGATCTCGACTTCAACCATCTGCTGGCAGTCAAGCTCAAGTCTGGCAAGCGCATGGTTTACTTACCAGGAAGTTCCAACAAGAAGGGTGCTATGCTCGCATACCTCCCTATTCAGGACAATCATCTGCTGGCAGACCAATCAAAGTCTATCACAACAACCATCGATGGTAAGGACACCGTGATTTACGAAAAGCCATTGCAGTTCATCCAGATGAATCCTGCAACAGCAGAATTTGCGAAAAAGGGTTATGATGAGAACTGCGTGGTCTATAACGACGAAACCAACCATCTGATCGTAGCAACCACCAAGGGTTATCTGGTTTACAATGCAGACACCAATAATGAGCTTGACAAGATCAACAAGCCAGGAAAGGTAAAGCACATAGCTATCGGCAATGGTAAGATCGTTACAGTTTATCTGAACAGAGAAGCAACCAACGAGACAGAGGCTATCCCTGCTACCGTGGAAATCTTCGACCAGAAGGCAGAAGACCTCAGCAACCCGATCAACAGCTTCGCCATCAGCACCATTGAACCAAACAACGGTAAGAACGTGGTTCGTGTAGATGATAACAAGATTTACGTTTGCCGCGGTGCTGCCGGTATGTATGTTTACGATATGGAAGGCAACGAACTCTGGCACTACCAGATGCCTAGTCCTACTATCACGGAAGGTGACAAAGCCGGCAAGTATAAAGGTCATGCCAATGGCTGCTACGTAGGAAAGAAGTATGTATATATCGCATACGGCGGATTCGGACTTGTAGTTCTCGACAAGGAAACTCACAAGGTGGTTGCACACCGCGACTTAGTCCACTCTGCCAACTATGTAATAGAATACAAGGGCTATATCTACGTTGCCTACGGTCAGAACAGACTGCAGGTATTCCAACTCAAGAATGCCGATCCTGAGATTTCTTACTAAATAAGGAATCTGATATATGTTCAATTCATAAGAAATAGACAATAATTATCATTGAGCAATAGAATTCAAAAGACACTAGATGAATGCAGCTGCAACAGCTTGCGGCTGCATTCATAGTGTTTAAACTAAGAGAAAGATGAAGCGAAAATTGATACTATACACAACGACTGTTCTTCTGATAAATATTGGAGGAGGGGGTGTTATGGCTCAAAATCTGAAACAACAGGCACAGAAAAAAGCATTCAGCCCGAAGATGCTCGTTTATGAAAATCTGAAAAATGAAAATGTACTCAAGCACTTCAAGAATCGCTTCGCACAACTCGATACCCTACTCAACCACCCTATCTGGGTAAAATCCCCGGTCATCAACCTGGGACTCAACAGTCAGCACACGGCTGACATCAGAAACACAGACTCGCTCTACTGGGCAAAGACAGCCCACGAGCAACTGGCAATAGCAAGACACAACGGACTGGAAGTAACCGGACAGGTGTATGCCAGACCCGATGCCTACTTCGATGCCGACAACGACGACGCCGAACAGGTATCCCAATACAAGGCAAAGACCCAGGCAGAACTGGGATGGAACATCATCAACAGCAAGTTCTACCAGGGCAAGGAAAAGAAAGCCAAAGTAGCTTTGGCTAACGAACTCTCCAGGCTGCAAAGCAAGAAGAGAATGACTGCAGACATCTATGAAAAGGCAGCTGAAGAGCTGACCGAACAATATAACTTCTACATCGGTACCATCATCGCTCACCGACTGGACAACCTCGACATCATGAACGAGGCATACCAATACATGCTGGAGAAAGACCGAATCAGCAACGACAAAATGCTGAAGGTGATGAACGAGAAACTGGCGGCAGAATACGATATCTCCATTCTCTGCTCCGACCGCGACATCTCCAATAAACCTATCTACCGCATGAAACCAACCCGGATTCTGGTAGATACAACAGCTCTCTGGCACCACATCGACGAGGAAAGCATCGACGCAAGAATCGTGATGGTAAAAGAACAGATTGCCGACAACGACAGCAAGTTGGCGAATTACTTATCGACAACAAGAATCACGCCTTTCGCCAGATGGTCATCCTACTGGCAAAGCAACAACAAGATAAGCAACAACGGTGATATCGGAGTGCGATTCACCATCCCGATCTACAACGAGAATCCACGCAAGCGCAAGGCTCTCGAAACAGAAAAGGAAATCATCAGAAGCAGCAGAAGCACCGATGTCAAGGAAATCAAGCAGTCGGTAGGCATCCTGCTGAAGAGAATAGAAAATTTGAACCAAGCCATCGCCACCGAGGCGTTCCATATAGAACAGACCGGCAAATACATCGATATGAGAAGATTTGCCTACAAGAACCAGAAGCAGGGGTACAACTACCTAATGAGAATGGACGAATATACGGGATTCCTCGAAAGCATGGAGAGAATGTATAAGCTGATGTTAAACCGCGGACTTGCCATCATCAATATCGAGAAGGCAGTCAGCATCTACGACAACAATACTATTTTCAGGGAAATAGAACTATGAATGAGTTTCAATTTAATAGCACGCCGCAGGAACAGGCAATGTCAGACATGCTCAAGTCGCAGAGCCACCGACTGGCAAGACAGCAGATTATCTTCGCGCTGATCTTCCTGCTCGTCATCGTACTGGCGGCATACTATATCGTCACAAGAATGATATGGGCGATCTACGACGGATACATCACAATCGATGAGAACCCGATTTCGGCAGTTGACGACATCTACATTCTGAAGGTGAACAAGGAAATAGGCGAGGTGGTACACAAGGGTGACACCCTCTACTCCTACGTGCTGCTGGGAAACATCGTGAACCAGTATGACCCCAACATCCTGCCTTCGGCTGTAAAGGAAACGCACGATATGGAGGTACAGGCACAGCTGGCAAAGGAAGAAATTCCGGTGCTCCGTACCCGTCTGGCAGAACTGAAAAAGCAGAAGGCTTCAGAGAGTTCGGACATCTATTACGGACTCACCGACAACACCAAGCGCAATGCCCTGGATGCAGAGATTGCCGAAGTGGAAGAAGAACTCAGAAAGCAGGCAAACAAGGTGGAAATCTACGCCAAGGCAAAGAACACCACCTATAACTTCATGGCTAGAAGAGGTGCAGCCACCAACAATGCGGATATGCCCTACTCCAGCAACACGAGCATCTACAGCCAGGGACTGATACACTACTGCTGCGCTCCAGCCGATGCCTATATCACCAAGATCAATGTAAGCGACAGGACGCTGGTATTCAAGAGCCAGGAAGTCATGACTATCCAGCATACCGACTACGCTGCATGCCATCTGGGAGTAATCATCTACGTGCCCAACGACAAGGTGAAGTATATGGAGAGTCCTGACGATGCAGACGTCATCATCAACAAGGATCTGGAGCTGAAAGCCAAGCTACAGATGGCGGGTCTGAGAGTAGAGGAAATTCCGAAGCATCTGCAGAGTAACTTTTCGCATGATGCCAATGCAGTGGTTGCCGTCTTCACCCTGAACCCTAACCAGAGAGTTCCGGCATGGGTGATGAGCAACAAGCTGCCAGTGAGAGTGAGAATCAACAAGATCAGCGCTATGCTCGATCCGAAACCACTGCCGATGTACACCATCCCAGTGGAAAAGAATCAAAATGTCGTAAGAAGTTCGAAGCTGATTTCGACCGACAAACCAAAATAAAGAACCAGAAGAAATGATTGGACTAAAAAGAAACAAACGTGGAGACATGGTGCTCACCATCGACAGCTATGTTGATATAGACTCAACACCAGATATCCAGTCCGACTACTTCGATTGCATATATATCAATACGAAGAGTGAGCGAACGTTCCTTGCTATCCTGTATGGAGCCAGCCCTATCCTATCGTACAAATGCAGCTACAAGCCGATATTCGTCAACACGGCGGTATCGGGCAAGGGGCAGATTACAGAGTTCATCATCGATGCTTTTGTCAGCGATATGAGCAATGAGAAAGTATATGAGATCATTGACAAGATCAAGGCTGCCAAGGAGAAATACGGCATCAAGCAGGAGGTGGCACGCCCCACTCAGCCCAACGAGCTCTTCTCCAACATCCTGAGGTTTCTGCTCTCCAGAGACCAGAGAATTCTGTCTCACGTGCTTCTGGAGAAATCGTCATTGGGATACATCAATCCTATCTTCGAACACTACCACAGCATGGGCCAGTTTCATCTTGCCGAGATGTTCGCCTACGTGGATACGCTAGAGGAATATGGCGCACTGCGCAAGCACAAATACCTCATCAAGGAGCATCTCTGCCCAAAGTGCAACCACAGTCACCTGCTATACACGGAGTGCTGCCCGAAGTGCGGAAGTTCGAATCTGAAGATCCAGAACATTATCCACCACTTTTCCTGTGCCAACGTGGCTCCGGAAAGTGCATACAATGTGGGAGGAATGCTCATCTGTCCGAAGTGCCACAAGAGACTGAGACACATCGGTGTGGACTACGACCGACCAGCAGTGATCTATTCCTGCAACGACTGTGAGAACTCGTTTACCACTCCGATCACCAAAGCAACCTGCTGCTATTGCGAGAATACCTTCCCTGTCAATGCACTGGTTCCCCGTGATGTGGAGGACTACGAGATTACAGAAGAAGGTATCCGTACGTTGACCCAGAGCGGAATGCTCTTCAGCAACATGACCAATACTTACGATAACTATATGGAGTATAGTCTGCTGCAGAACCGTCTGCGCCGCCAGCTTCTGGAAACCTACCGCGAAGAACAGGTATCAGTAATCGTAGGTAAGATCTGGATTCTCAGCCCGCAACAGGAGACCGTCAAGATCAAGGAATCGATGCAGGCAAAGTTCTGCCGCATCTTCCACAGTCACAAGGTATCGTACAATAACAATATCTTCTACGTTACCTATACGGGATATGACGAGAAGTCTGAGAATGAAGCGCAGCAGCACCTGAGCAAGGACATGTCGAAGGCTATCCGAAAGGTAAGCAACATGATAGAACCCGATGAGCTGATCTGCTGCGTACTCAATACCAAACATAAGGGAATGAGCGGACAATATGATGACTTCTTCGACAAAATGAATCTCATAGAGCTGACTCCAGACGACTACTGCGGATATTCGGAAAATCCGATGACAGACGATGAAACCGTGAAGCAGCAGGAAGAGCGACTCGACATAGCTCCGGAAGAAGACGAAACCGACAAGGTGCTGAAGAGAGTGAAACTCTATAAGGAACTGGTGGGAGCCCTCGTCGCCATCGCCGGAATCCTCGTCCTCATCGCCATCATGGCACTCACCGTACTGAGATAAGAGAAGAAAGGAAACTGAAGATATGTTTAGTATAGCAGATACAATCAACCGCTTCTGGGACTGGATTGGCACACTCTCGTTTTCGAGCATTGCCAACACCTATTGGTTCCTCTTCTTCATCGAGGTTCCAAGATACTACCTGCTGGAGTATCTGGTGATCTTCAACCGGTTGATGACCCGAAACAAGAGATACAAGGAAAAGGAGCTTGCCCGGTTCTATCTCTATAGAGAAAACCCACTCATCAGCATCCTGGTGCCGGGTAAGAACGAAGGCAAGAATATCTATAAGATGGTGAAGTCGCTGAATGAACAGACTTACCGGCACTACGAAATCATCGTGGTGGATGACGGTAGCAACGACGACACCAAACTGATATGCACCGACCTCTACCGTGCGGGACTCATCACGCACTATCTGAGATTGGAGACCCGAGGCGGCAAGGCTGCAGCCACCAACTACGGAGCGAACATGGCACGGGGAAAATACATCGTAAGCCTCGACGCCGACTCATCGCTCGACCGTGACGCACTGGAGAATGTACTCCTGCCCTTCTACCTCGACAGTGAGGTGAAAGCCGTGGGAGGTTGCATCGAGGTGAGAAACTACAAGGAGACGATCTGTTCATCGCTCCAGGCCTTCGAATACCTGAAGCGAATACAGGTGGGCCGCTCCGTAACCAGTGCTCTAGGTATCTACCACATCATCTCGGGTGCCTTTGGCGCTTTCGAGCGCAAGACCCTGAAGGAAGTGGGATACTGGGACATCGGTCCGGGACTCGACGGTGATATCACGCAGAAGATCCGCAAGGCAGGCTACAAGGTGAAATTTGCCGAAGATGCCATCTGCATGACCAATGTGCCAACCAAATGGTACAAACTGTACCGTCAGCGCATCAGATGGTCGAGATCACTCGTGAGATTCCGCCTGCGCAAGCACCTCGACATCCTGCTGCCTTCCAAGAACTGGAGCATCCTCAACTGGTTGTCGAATATGGAAAGCGTGGTGTTCGACTGCGTATTCAACTTCCTGTGGCTGGGATATATGATTCAGCTTGCCATCACCTTCAACACCCACATCGTGGATGTGCTGCTCTTGGGCTACTTCATCCGTGTATGCCTGTCGCAGCTGGCATTCATCCTGGTGCTGCTGGTAACGGAAAGAAAGAAAACCGCCTGGTTCCTCTATCGGTTTATGCCACTCATGTCGCCATACACAGGCTACTTCCTGCGCTTTGCCCGACTGGAGGCGCATCTTCAGGAACTGTTCTTCCGCACCTCTTACAAGGATGAGTGGAACCCGAAGAAGACATCGCGCTACGCACAGCTGGAAGGAATCTAAGGTAAAAAGTAAACCAGAAAATAGTAGTAATAATAATAATTAAAACAATATAGATATATGACAAACAAACCTTACGAGTTTAAGGTTGGAGTGATAGGACTGGGCTACGTAGGTACCCCCCTAGCATGCTTATTCTCAAAGAAATACGATACATGGGGTTATGATAACAATGCGAAAAAGGTAAACAGACTTGCCCAGATGCAGATAAATCAGAACAAAATGCTATCGAAGGCCTTGGCTCAGGGACTAAAACTGACTAGCGACATAGAAATGCTCAGGAAGTGCAATGTGTATATCATTGCGGTTCCTACACCTGTCAACAAGTCGAACAAGCCAGACATCAGCTGCGTAAGATGTGCCACCCGCTCCGTAGGTGCCATCCTGAAAGAGGGCGATATCGTGGTATATGAATCGACTGTATATCCCGGGCTCACCGAGGAAGTATGCGCTCCACTGCTGGAGGCAACATCCGGCTTGAAGCTCAACCAGGATTTCTATGTAGGCTTCTCTCCGGAACGCATCAATCCGGGCGATACCGTACACACCATCGAGAACATCGTGAAGGTAACCAGCGGTTCTACCCCCGAAGCTGCCGAGATCATCGATTCGCTCTACGCTTCTGTGCTGACCCACGGAACCTTCAAGGCAAAGAGCATCAAGGTGGCAGAGGCTAGTAAGCTGATGGAAAACTGCCAGCGCGACGTTCAGATTGCCTTCTTCAATGAAATGCAGAAGATATACGACAAGATGGGCATCAGCATCCAGGACGTTACGGCTGCCGCAAGTACCAAATGGAACTTCGTGCCTGCTACCCCAGGACTGGTGGGCGGTCACTGCATCGCTGTGGATCCTTACTATCTCATCAACAAGGCACAGGAGGTGGATGTGGTTCCATCCCTCCTCTCTACGGCTCGCGAGGTGAATGAGCAGATGGCAATATGGATGGCAGGAAAGATCAAGAGTGCCAGCGAGGTAAGAAACTTCGTTCCGGCAGAGACCAACGTTCTCATCCTGGGCTTCTCGTTCAAGCCAGACAGTGATGACATCCGTAACACCAAAGTAGCCGACCTGTATATCAATCTTCTGGGTACAGGATACAGAACCACCCTCTACGACCCACTGGTGGATACAGAAGAAGTAAAAGAAGAATATGAAATCAAGATTACCGACAACCCTTCCGTGCTCGATCAAAAGTATGAAATCGTAGTCATCGGTACCAATCATAAGATATTTAATAACCTAGACATGAATAAGATTCTCACCGATAAGGGTTTCGTGTGTGATATCTACGGAATCCATAAGGTAAAGGCTTAGGATTGTCGCAACGAATTGCGAGAAATGAATAGTAAATGTAAAGTATTAGTAGTAGATGATATTCACGAGAATATTGAATTAGTTGCTGATATGCTGAAAGGCTTAGACGTTGAGATTCAGAAAGCGGATGGTGGAGCTAAAGCTATCGAACTGGTAGATAGCTTCCAGCCCAACATCATCCTGCTCGACCTGATGATGCCCCAGGTAAACGGCTGGGATGTCATCAAGTACGTCAGAGCCTCTTACAGCAAATCGGAGATGGCAATCATCGTAGTTTCCCTGCTCAACAACAAGGACAACATCGACGACTGCTATGAGATGGGGGTAAATGACTATATCTGCAAGCCTATCATCAAGGCAGACTTGGTTAGTTCTGTAGAAACCCATAAAGAAAACATAGTTGAGCCTACCCCCAAGGCAAGCCCAACTATGGTAGCATTGCATAATAAGAATAATGATGATAAGGCAATCTTCGGAATGTAATTGCCCCTACTGCATATCATAAGAAATACGCTCTGCCGGGTCTATAATGCTTTCTGCAATATAGATTCGGCATGAGCCACACGTTCTCTGCCAGGAGGTTCTATGCCATCTAGCGGATAAGGGATTCCCAGCTTCTCAT